>Ga0228666_1000285_pt1 | contig 31489 bp, 32 predicted proteins | sample 80DmetaG_FD_182702 | JGI IMG/M metagenome (GOLD analysis project Ga0228666, IMG submission 182702) | Seawater microbial communities from Monterey Bay, California, United States - 80D | ecosystem: Environmental > Aquatic > Marine > Coastal | place: USA: California | collected 2016-10-11 | reverse complement strand
TCCATCTCAACAGTACATGGATCAAAACAAAAGCCGTGGATCTTATACATTTTTTTTGCTAAATGATGTTTCATAGGACCACCGCAATTAGGGCATCTTAGTGGAATTCTTAAAGCTTTTTTTGCTGTATCTAGTTTAGTAATGTTTTGCTTTATCCCGTTTTTTATAGTCCACTGTCTACCTCCATCTTCCCAAATGTCTCCTTCAGCGTATTTTTTTATAGTCTTTTTGTAACCAGTTTGCTGTTTTGTTCCAGCGGTAAAGTCCTTATTAACCAGGTTACGTACTCTTTCTACATCTGATTTTTTGAACTCTTTCTTAAGTAGAGATTCATTACTCATATCCTAATTCTTTTAGTTTATTAATTACTGTAGTAACGTCTCCGTCTTTACATTTAATTGCAATTCCACCACTTGCTGTCCATTCGTCTATATTAGATGGTTTATCGTCTATTAATATACTATTTTCGTTTGCATATCTTTGCTTACTTTTAGAATATGCAAATATTACTTTAGGTTTTGGGGTTAGTTTATTTTTAACCCATATGTTCTTACCTAACCTGGAATTATTATCTCTTGAAGGAGATGTCAATAAATCAGGGTTATAAGGTGATATAAAGTTCCACAGCTTTTGACCTTGCGGCATCCAGTCCATTCCGGCCCAGAACTTAACTCCTACTTCTACATCTATCAAGTTCCAGAAAGCAGGTTGACCATTTGTCTTCTCATACTCTTTAGGACTCATTCCTGAGTAGTGTTCGAATCTAGATTCAAAATCAGTTAATACTCCATCCATATCACAGTATATTTTGTATGGTGGCTTTTCTTTTTCTTCCGGTAGAGGATGTGCCTCTAATAAATCTACTATACTATTGCTCATATCTTATTCCAATTTATTTCTTCTGATGTTGCTGCTAATTCATAGGGATGATTATCATACCTGTATCCCATATTATAATACCTAGTCATCCAACTTGGAGATTGTAGGTAATGTTGGTATTCGTGTATTAGAGTCTCAATAATGTGTTTTCTGCTAGTCATCTGTGGGTAGTAGAAGATAATTGAATTATCAATACGATCATATTCTGCATCAGGACATTCTTCTCCCAACTCTCCATCATCGTCTTCTCCTGCTAGTCTTGCGTAGATACTTTTTTCGTATTCTATGTAGGGAGTACATTCTGTGAATTTACTGTAACCGTACTTTTTAATTACCTTAGGTAATACTTCTTTAACTACTTCTTGTATTAATTGTATATCCATAACCGTTTTTATATACATAATATAAGAAAAATTCTTCAATAAGGCAACTAATTTTTAACAGAATCTTCCCAATTTCTAAAAGTTATATTTCCTTCTAGGTAAGCTTCTTTTTCTAGTTCCATTAAATTACTATCCTCATTTGTATTAGTAGTTCCTATTGCTCCTAGTCTACCTTCTAAATTTTGTTTATGATGTACCATTTCATGAGCAAAGGATCTCATTACATCCTTAGGGTGTCTACCTTGTACGTATAGTACAACTTCTTTTTTGTTAGGATCATAGTAGGCTGTTCTTCCGAAGAAGTTAGACGATTCTGCTATGTCCTTTTTTATTTTTACTTCTGGTAGAGGGGTTATTTTCATACCTTCATCTATCATATATTCAAGTATCGATCCCATAAAAGGAGTATAGTCGAATCCTACTCTCTGGTCTTCGTCTTTATTCTTTATTATAATATGGTCATGATGAAAACCTATTTCGTAATACTGATCTCCAATGCTGTTTCTTAATCTATTATAGAGTGTTACGAGTTTAGCTTTATCTGCTGATCTCATAACGCTTTTAGGAGCGATAGCTGTACCAGAAGAACCTTCTTTCTTTACTTCTTCTTCCTTAAACATTTCGTTTAACTTACTATCTAAGTCCTCTTGCATTATCTCTGCTATAATACTTGCTTTTAACATATTCATTATTTTTAGTATCTCATCTTTAGATAGTGCTTGAGGAAAAAAGTCCAGTACATCATCTAGATTACCTGAGAGTATAGCGCTTCTAAAATCTGTTGCTCTTACATTAGAATCCGTACCTGCTGGTATAACTAATCCTTCTACGTTATCTCTATTTTTAAATGTAGTAACCCTTTTTAGATCCGGGAGATCTTCTTGTGCTCTAATACCTGTAATAGCATAGAATTTTTCATTTGGATTAGCTTTTGCATAGTCTTTAGCAGCAAACATTGGGTTCTTTTCTCCATCCATTACGACTACTCCAGGAAGATACTTAGCGTATATGTTCCATACAGCCATTGATTCCTCCTTAGTTATTCCATTTCTTGTACCTCCTCCAATAAATACGTATACTTTATCTATCTTACCTAGCTCGTCACCTTTACCACTTAGTACGCTTATACCAGCATCAGCGTAGGAATCTATATCATATACCTTACCTCCATGGCTGCCGTTAAGAAGTCCTCTAACAACTTCAAAGTGTCCTCTATGTGGTGGCTTAAATGCTCCTGGGTATAATGCTATCATTTTAAAAATGCTTGTACTTTTTTATCTATCTCAGCTACATCTGAGTGTTTAAGTTCTTCTTGGAATTTCTTATCAACTACCATTCCTGCTATGTCGTTAAGAACTGCTTTTGCTTTATCCTTATCTCTTACGTTTCTATTTTGAATAGTATTTATTTTACTTTTCATTTTAACATCACCTGGTCCAGCTCCGTTTTTATCGTAAAATTTAATCCAGTATTTTTTAAGTTCTTTTGTCATAGAAATATTATTTCTATCGAACTCTATATTTGCCATTTCTTCTTCAAACCCTTTTATAGCCTCTTCTGATGGCAGTTCGTAATCAGATCTAAAAGATGATCCGAATGCTTCTTTACCTCCATTGGCTTCCATGTATCTTTCTAAATAATCAGATACTCCTTGAGTACCTTTTTCTGCAGACTTATTAAATTCTTCAACTTCTTTAGCATACTTGTTTTCTCTCATATTGATATATAAAGAAAAATTATCTCCTAAAGTCTCCTTATACCTTCCTAATAAGTTATATACGTTACTCCAAGTGGAGAAGACTGCTGCTTTTGGTACTCTTCTTTCTCTTGAAAAGTTATTTATAAAAGCTATCATTGGATGAGTATATACCATAACCATGTAGACATCATACCCTTTGTCTATTAATGCATCAATTTTAGAAGGATTAGATGCTGTAGTATCCCATACTAGTGATTTACCTAATTCCGATGCTGCTTCAACGTCCTTGTTTACTTGGCCTGCGGCTGCTCCTAGGTTGTTGTGAAACGGGTGTGCTGGGTCTTCTACGTACTTGTCTGGGTTGAACATTGGGAGTCCTGTTAGACCTAATTGTTTGATTAGGAATGATTTGCCTGCTCCTGCTCCTCCCGCCATTACTATTGCTTTTGGGGCGTTGGTAGACTCTAGGATTAGATCTGATAGTTTTATCATTGTTGTTAGTATTTACTGTTCTTCTCTTTTTTACTTTTACTTTTTTTGTTGATTGAATCATTGCAGCGTGTGCTCTTCCATTAGTATTTACTACTCCACTTCTTCTACCGCTATGATAAGTTACGTTAGTACCTCTATATCTATTATAATTAGGGTGGTAGTTTACTCTACCTCTATATCCATATAGGCTACTCCATCCGTAGTTGTTCCATCCATTATTACGGTACCTATTGTATCCCCATCCGTGATTGTTCCAGCCATAGTGTATACCGTATCCCCATCTATCATACCCGAATGGTGACCATCTATGAGGTTGGCCCCAAGAGTTCCATCCACTGTATCCCCATACCCAGTCGTTCCACATTTCGCTTCTGCTATAGTATGGGTTGTAAAAACTATACCTATTACCTAATATTCTACTATTCCAATCAAATGATCTAGGTTGTCTTAAAGCATATTGGGCAAAATCGTACCTAAAATTGAAATCTGTTCTCAGTAGCCTTTGAAGTTCAAACTCATTATCTATTACGGTTACTTCTGCATCTGATCCTTCTATAACGTAGATTGGATCATGATTTAGAGTACTTACTTGAAAAGAAGCACATCCCGTCAATAATGTTACTAGTACTAAAAATAACGATTTCTTCATATATTACAGTTTTAATGTTGTTGGGTAACTCTTATAAATAGGTTCCGTATTAGGGTTCTCTAATAGGTACAGCTTGTATATAGTCTTAAATAAGTCAAAATTATAATCTATTTCATCGATTATTTTTATTTGCCAACCCTTACCTTGGTATGCACCTTTCTTTTTAGAGGCAGATCTTGTACTTGATTTTAACCATATAATACCTGTCCTATCAATTTTTATACCTTTTGCTTCTTCGATTGCTTTTGCATAAGCAGCTAATTGTAAATTATACGAACGGTGTAAATTATTAGAAGTTTTTATATCTAATAACCATGTTTCTCCGTCCATCTTTACCAGTAAATCAGCGGTTCCTGCATATTTGAACTCATCGGAATATACAAACTCTTCTGCAGATATAAGTTCCGGTTTGTGAGTAGACCAGAAATCATAGAATTTTAGTATCATCTCCCATACTAGCTGTGAATACTTAGCACTGCCGTAATCATCCATCCAGTTTACCTCTTTACCTAATACTAAAGCTTCGGCTGCCTCATGTACTTGAGTTCCTTCCTTACCTGCTTTACGCATAATTAAGTCAGCATTATGTCCTACATCTTTTAACCAATTATCAAAGAACTTATTCTTAGGCATATACTGTAAGATTGTTGTCACTGAAGGGTAGAATTTTCCTTCGTCTCTTTTGTACACTCTTCTGTCTAAGAAATTAATCTGTTTTAATTTAGGTTTAAAATCTAATCTGTTCTTTGCATTCTCTTTAAGGATATTTGTACCTTGTCTAATCATAAATTTAGTTTTTGCATCATTATCTTAGTAAAGTCTAATTCAGCTGCGTTCTGTACTAGTTCGGTAAATTGTTTAAATCCCATTTCTGAGGGATCTTTACCTGATAGTTCAATTAAAAATACTCTAAAGCCAGCAGCTATTAGTTTTTCTGCTATTTCTAGTGCTTGTACTTGTGCATCAGTATCTAATGCGATGTATATGTCTGTTAATTTTCCTGTTAATATTCTCTTCCATAATGCTGGTGATAGGCTTTTTCCTAGTATAGGAACTGCGTTTCTACGTATAGACATAGCATCAAAAGCTCCTTCACATAGAATTATCGGTTGATCCCAGTTAATTAAATTCTCAAAAAATACTATATCTTTAGAAGCTTCTGGATTTTTGTATTTAAAATAAGCTCCTTCGTAAGTTCTTCCAACAAAATAATTGAGCCTATTGGACTCAGAATAGCTTGGGATAATAATTCGTCCTCCATAGTCTCCAGTTGTTGTGTATCCAATATTATATTTAATAAAATCATTGTGGCTAAGTCCTCGTTCATTTAAATACTTTCTAATTTTATTAGCTATTATCGATGTATTTGAAGCTGTTACTAATGATTGGAACTCTTTTGGTAGTTCTACAACATCATCATTTTTATATTCATACTTAATACCTTTTTTAACATACTTAAGTACTTCTTGTGCTTCGCTTTTTGGTAGTTTTAATTGCTTTACTAAAGAATATATGGATTGACCTCTAGATTTACATACCCAACATTCCCAGAAGTTCTTACCTTCTTCGTTAGTAACCATATTAATCTCAAGCTTGGGTTTACGGTGATTACAGAAAGGACAGTGAAAAGCGTAGTTATCTCTAGCTCGTTTTTGACTCTTACCTAGTATATTCTCTATTGACCCTAATAAAAAAGTATAATCCATACATAACAATTATTACATATAAGATAAGAAAAATAAATGTAATTACCAACTATACGTCAGTCATTTTTAATTTACCTGATTTTGGATGTACCATGAAGTTGTCAGGTCTTATATCCAATTCGTCTGGGTCTATCCCTAAATTTGTAGATTCTTTTTCTAAAGCTTCTATAAATTCATTAGAGACCTCTCCTTTATATTCACCCATAACCTCCATTGTAATAATACCTAATTTAGTATCCAACTTCTCTACATCGTAGATAAAGACAAAGTTGTTAGTTTTTTTTCCTTTAAGAATCTCGGCATGTTCTATTTCTACTTCATCTGTTGTAACTTTTACAGCTTTTCCGTTGAGTAGGTAGACTGAGCCATAATCTCCAGAACCTAGGTACTTACCTCCCTGGTCTTGTATTTTGTCTATTTCTCGACTAAAACCTGGATCATATTCTAGAGGACCCTCTAATATGATTTTAGATAATTTCATTATTCTGTTTCTAAGTTGAAATGAAAGTTAATTTTAGGATGGTAATCTCTTTCTCCAGGATCTGATTCAAAGAACCTATTAGCGCTCTGTATTTCATATCCTTTATTTTTTAAATGTAATTTAATACTATCAAATATATCTTCTGGTAAATCGTTTTTGATTATAAAGTCTACCATACCGAATCCTTTTCCTTTTAGTGGATCATCATCTTTTCTATCCTGGCTGTATTCTGCCATTCTTACATGAGGTTCAAATTCTCCGTATTTGCTTCTTAACTCCGATTGCAAAGAATTAGCTTGATTATCGTAGTTGCTTTCGTTTAGTATTATTTTAGTTAAATTTATCACAATTTTATTACTTTTAGTTTTAAGTCTCCTGTACCTTTAATTAATCGGTGGTATACTCCTCTTCTTATAAATAGACGTTTTAATGTCTCTGGTGTATTATTATCGTATTGGAACTTCCAATCTGTTTCTTGAAGAGGTTCTATTATACGGTCTTCATAGTCTCTATGCCATACTAGTTCTTTCTCATCTACATTATCTGTAAATGTTCTTACTTCTCCTTCTTCTATGTACGGTCTACCAGTATCCACTAAAGTTTCTTGATCCTCCTAATGACTTCCAGTAGCGTCCGATATTACATGCCCAGTACCCCGGTTTTGTTTTATCCTTCTTAGTTGCACATTTATGACGTGCTGCAAAGGATGATCTTGCTCCAGGTTCATCTATCTTAACATTTAATCCTGTTGTACCTCCAAAAGATACTTTTTGTACATTTCCTTTTTTATTTTTGACATAAACGTAGAATTTTTTAGAACCTCCTCGTTTAGGTTTATTAAGCGGTACTTCCTTACCTTGGTACTCTGCTTCGTTAAGAATAAACTTATCTACCCAAACATCATGAGTTATATTATAAAGTACTTTATCTGACATTCTATCTGTATATACTTTTATTACTGTATCTGATTGGCGGTTATGGTTGATATTCATGTCTTGCAACTTATCAATCATATCTTCATAGTTTCTAGGTGCTACTCCTAAAAGGGCATGTTTTCTATCATCTTCCCCACCTTCTTCATATGAACCTTCCTCCATTGGTAGATCTAAAGGTACCTTTTGTCCTTCGTATTGGCCGTATAAGCCAATATCTGTATCTTCTAGCAGTTGAGTATCTGCTTCATTGAGTTGAATATACCCGTCTCTCCAAGAGTCTCTTGCTTCTCTAAATAGTTGTATAAACTTATCGCTAGAGTAACGGTAGACATTCTCATGTAATGAGAGATCATTGTCTAAGTGGTACTGTAGAGTGGGTAGTCCTACTAAGTCTTTAATTTTTATCATCTGAAAAGTCTTTTCTATAAAATTTACCGAGGATATTGTCGTTTATATAGTTATTACGAGTTTCTAATACCTCTTTAATAAATAGGTGTTTTGTTTCAAAGTAAGTTAATTGCTTCTTATTCTTAACATACTTAATTATATCTCTCTTGAATTGTCTAACTTCTCCGTTCCTTACTAATTCTAGTATTTCTTTTTGAGAGCCATAGTATGTTTGCCAATCTGATTCTTTAATAACCTTCTTTTTAGCCGGAACTCTACCGCCAATTCCTTTAGCTTTTCGTTCTTCTCTTAGAGCTGCTAATTCTCTTTTACCTAATTTTTTATTTCTTTCAAAATAGAGCACTTTTTTTCCTATATATTTTTTACCTGTTGGTATATGTGTAACTTCGTATATAAATCCATAAGTTCCTTCAGGCATATTTTTTATACCGAGGACAGGTAATCCTTTATAATTCCAAGTTGGATCAGTCATTTGTTGTAAATTTTAGTTAATTAAATATAAGAAATAAATTAACGAATAGCAACTATGTCTATTGTAAAAATGGTATAGTTGTTGCATCAAGTGATTGCCAGTTTGTGCCGTTGTATACACATAACTTATTGAATGTAGTGTTGTAAACCATTAGTCCTGCTGGAGGAGATGGTATACCGTACATCTGCGCATGTGTAAGTCTTGGAAGTAAAACTCCATCTGTAGTCGAGGTTACATCTAACTTAGCTTGAGGAGTAGTAGTCCCTATACCGACATCGCCTGCTGCATTTATTAGGAATTTAGTTGAACCTTGCCACTTATACTGTAAGCCTCCCGAACTACTTCCTGTTCGTTTGTTAGCTTCTAAAATTATTGATCTAGAGCCTGCTGCGTAGTATATTTCTCCATCAACACTTGTTCCGTTTAGTACTCTTATCCCTCCTGATGCGTAATCATTTGAATTCCCTATTATATCTATAAATCCACCGCCGCCGTATGCGCCTGCATCGGAATTTATAAAAGTTGCTACTGTATCTCCAGAAGCACCAGATGATGAAGTACTTCTTTTTACAAATAAGTTACCCTGTGCTGTAGTTGGGGTTGTTGCTGGAGACCCGCCTACTGATAGTCGTCCGCCTTTTATTAAAGCTGTTTGTGCGTCCACTACTGCACTACTCAGTGTTAAATAGTCACTAGTTGTCCCAAAAGGATTTCTACCTTGAAATAGGAAAGTACCCATATTTGTACCAACATCTCCTCTTGCTTGTAGTAGTGATATATTAAAACTGTCTTGAGATAATCTAAGTGCTCCGTTACCGAGTTCATACACCTGTATTGATGAAGAGACGTTTAAAAGGTTGTTTGAAAACAGTAATGCTGATGAAGCTCCAGTTACTCCATTAGAGTTGAATTGAATTTGCGTGTTTGTTCCAGCAGGTGATGCTGTTAGTCCTGATAGCCCTGTTCCATCTCCTACAAATGAACCTGAGAAGATAGAGCCTGATATTGCTAATGTGTCTGTAAAGTCAACTACAGAGCCAGAAACAACAAGTGATCCTGTTATTTTTGCATCACCGTAGTACGGAAAAGTCTCTAATCCTGTTAATGCTGATCCGTTCCCTGAGAATGTCCCTGTTAGGTTTACTCCAGTTGCAGTTACATTATTTATATTTAAATTAGTTAGACCTGAACCTAGTCCTGCAAAGGATCCCGAGAAGTTTGAACCTGATATTGCTAATGTGTCTGTAAAGTCTACTACGGCAGTAGAACTAGATATAGTTAGAGATCCTGTAATATTTGCAGATCCGTTTAGATTTCCATCCCATACTGTAGTGGATGTAATTCCTGTTAATCCTGTTCCATCACCTACAAAGCCTGAAGATGCTTCTATACTACCGGTAATTATTACATTACTTTTAAAAATATGTTCGTTAGCCATTTTCTACTTTATTTATACTTGTTTCTTAAATGCTGTTATTAGTATGTTTAAATCATGGGAGGTTAGTCCGTTTGAAGTAAGAGCTAATGTTGCTACAGTAGCTGTTTTAGTTAATGTAAAGTCTATCTCATTTATTGTGCTAAATGCTGCTGTATGTCTTTCGTTAAGCTGTGTTGTTGTTGTGGTATCCCAAGCACCTTGAAGGTATCCTGTTCTACTATTGTTTGTAGCACTAGTTATTAGCGAGTATTGAGCTGTAAATCCTGTATAGCCGGTTGATGTAGTATCTAATGTTATAACTGTGTTATTTCCTGTAATATTTGTTTTACTAACATGTATTAACTCTACTCCTGGTCCTCCGGGGTATCCTGTTGAGGATATCGTTACTGTATCGGATACATCTAATGCTCCTGATACTATAAGTGAACCTGTTATCTCAGCGTTTCCATTATGTGATCCATCCCATTCGGAGGATACTCCTGTTAAGTTACTTCCGTCACCTGCAAAGCTTCCGGAGAAATTAGATCCTGATATTGCTAAGGTATCCGTAAGGTCTACTATAGCGGCTGTACCAGATACTATAAGTGAACCTGTTATTTCTGCATCTCCGTTATGTGTTCCATCCCATTCTAGCCCAGATAGGTTCGAACCGTCTCCATAGTAAGTTCCTAAGAACTTAGAGGCTGTTACTTCTGAGTTTATTTTGACACTTCCTGCTTGGAAGTCTCCTTCTATTAATGGACTGTTGGATTGGGCGTTATGAATATAAAGTTTATTATTGACACTAACCGGACCGGTACTTTGTGGGCCTGCTTTGTAACCAATAAATACGTTATTACTTCCTTGTGCAAGTTCACCTGCGTAGCTTCCTATTGCGGTATTATGTTGTTCTTTTCCGTTTAGGTAGAATAGTGCTTCTGATCCAACTGCTACGTTCTTTACACCGTCTTGGCTGCTATATAGTGCCTGGTACCCTATTGCTACGTTTTCTTCTCCACTTCTAATACCTGAACCTGCAGAAGCTCCTAATGCTGTGTTTTTTGCTCCTTTTCCGTTTTGGCCTTGGAGTGCATTTGCTCCTAATGCTGTGTTGTATTTACCTGATATAGTTGTTCCTGATGCATGTCCTATAAATGTAGAGCCAATACCGGCGTTAAATCCTGTATAGTTTCCAAGTAGTGTAGAATTGTTTTTTGCATTAATTCCAGATTCAAATCCTATAGCAACTCCTTCTGTTGCTGTACTGCTATGAAATGCCTTCTCTCCTATACCGAAAGCATGTTGGGCTATATTTCTTATATGTATATTTTCGTCTATATAGGTCTCCCCTTTCAGGTTTATAGTTGGATTTGAACCGCTAACAGTAAATGAACCTGTTATTTCTCCAGGACCGTCTACTTTTAAATCTCCTTTTATTCCAGCAGAACCGGTATAAGGAAAAGAGGTTGCTGTTATGCCTGTTAGTCCAGATCCATCTCCTACGAACGACCCAGAGAATATTGAACCTGATATAGCTAATGTGTTTGTAAAGTCTACTATTACGTTTGAACCTGATACTATGAAAGAACCGGTTATTTCACCATCTCCATCTCTTGTTCCGTCCCATTCAGATGTTGCTGTTATGCCTGTAAGATTGCTTCCATCTCCGTAGAATGAACCGCTGAATATAGAAGCAGATACCTGTGAATTGAAAGTTACTTGTCCTGTATTAAAATCACCGTATATTAAAGGTGTGTTACTAGCTTGGTTATTAATATATAACTTATTACTGTCTGTATAGGTACTTACTGGCCCTGCACCGTACCCTAGGAATAAGTTTCCACTTCCTGCGGTCAATGTAGCTCCTGCTAATCCACCTAATGCAACATTGTATTCTCCTGAACCTAGGGTGCTTAATGATAGTCCCCCTATTGCTACTGTTTTATTAACCCCGTCTGCACTGTATAGGGATCTGTAACCTGCTGCTACGTTACTGTCTCCATCTAATATAGTTCCTGCAGATATACCTAATAGTACGTTTTTAATTCCATCTCCACTAGTCAAGTTATCCCCAGCACTTTGTCCTAATATTACATTGTTGAATGTATCTGTAATTGATACTCTTCCTACTACTGTTAATAAATTACTTGCAGTACTAAATTTTAATCCCGATTCTCCTTGTAGAGTTGCTGTTTGACCTGTTGCAGTCAACACATTATCGTTTGTATTATTTAGTATAGTAAATCCTGCTGATGCTGCTCCTAAGGGTATTATGATTTTATCTTCTACAGCAGTATCGTAATGCAAGTGGAGGGTAGTTCCACTATCGTGAATAGAACCAGAATAGATAACTGATCTAAAATTATTATCCATCTCAAGATGGGTCAAAGAACTTTCTTTTTCTATTCTATATGTTAATCCCGGTATTGCCATTATATATTTTTATTATAAATATCTTTTATATTCTTATTACACTCCCACATAGATTATATATGCTAAAGCATAGAATGGTGGTATTATTGCTTTTGATGCGGCTATTCCTGTAAATGCTCCGGTAGGTCTTGTTTGAGTAGCGGTTTGCATTACAGTTGTTGTGTTACCAATAGTTGCATAGCGTGAGTTTTTACTTGTGGCATACACTCTCCTATTTCCAGTATAATCACTAGTTGCATCGTACCCACCTATTGTACGTACTCCGGTTGCTGTGTTACCAGCAGATGAACCAGGTCCTCCGACTGCATCAGTACCGTTTGGGTAACTGGTATTAAGGTTACTATATAGCCTATCGTCAGCAAGGAAAAAGTGATGGTGAGGTGCTATATCTGTTTGTAACAGTTTTTCTAAAGTAAGAGTCCCCTCTGGTGTGTAAGATGTACTGCCCCCTGTAGAGGTTGCGCCTGTACCCAGACCTTCTATTGTTGTAGTTGGTGCTCCAGTAGAATTACTAGATGCTATTATAAATTTATTAGATAAATTAGGTACTACAACATTATTTACCGTTCCTACTCCATTTTTACAAAGTCTCCATCCTTCTGGTATAGCATTCGTAGCTCCTGACCACATTATAATACCTCCTTTTGGTACTGGTGCTGCAACAACTTCTTTAACTAATCCGGTTGAATCTGCAACTAGTGTTCTACTAATTTCTTCAAAAGGGTCAGATTCTGTTAAACTTTTAATAGAAAGCTGTTCCTGTATTGTTAGCCCTGTATGAGCAGGAAAATTAGTCCCTATCCCTACCTTACCTGAACCTTGAAATGTTGCTAGTACCTCTGCATTAGTAGGGGAATTTTGTTGTGTTGCAATAATATTAAACCCTTCTGCTTTTGCTGCTCCAGTATTTAACACTACCACTACATTTCCTCCATTTGCATTTGTTGGAGTAACTATTTCTAATCCGTCTGCAGCGGAGCCATCTGGGTATAACTTTCTCTTAGTTCCACCATATGTAGCTACTGTTTCATTATAGAATTGTGAACTAACTGGTTTAATTACCGATGCTATATCCGTTGCTTGTTCTGGGTCTAAATTCGATAGTGCTACTCCTGTATTACCTACTACGTTTAGTATGTTAGTAGGGTTTTCAGTATTTATTCCTAATCGTGCGTTAGTTAATCCATTTCTTTGAAATGTAGCTCCTATCCGTGCAGTAAGTGATGAATTTTCTGAGTTAGTTACATCACCTAGTGCTATGTGTACTTTACGTGTAGAAGTTGGAGTTGGTGAGAAACCGGCGGTACTCGTAATATCTTCAGTACCTGCATGTATAAATACATCATCAATATTTGAGGAGCTGTCTTTGTGTTGAAGCTTACCTAACTGTCCTACTAGTGCTGCTGTACCGAAGCCTGTGGTGAAGAATTTAATACTGGCTCTATTTGTTAATGAGGCAGAGTCTGAATGTCCACTTAATGCGATGGTAGCGGCGTGTGATCCATCTGCTGCAATAGTTAGTCGGGTTGTTGGTGCGGTTACACCTAATCCCATACTGTGGTCTGATGATCTAAACACAAATAATGAATCTGCTCCAAAATCATCGTTATCATCATCCCTAAACTGTATTTCGTTTGCCTGCCCTGCAACATTAGATTGAGGGGTATTTGATACATCAAACTGTGGGAAAGGGATATCTTGATATCTTGTTGGTCCGTAATCTACTACCTGAGTACCTTCTGTTGTATCTAAGTTGTCACTTCCAGTGTAGTGTAACCTCAATGTAGCTCCGTCATCAACTAAGGAGCTTGAATAGAAAAATTGAGATTGATTTCTATCCATCTCATCATAAGTCAGAGCTGACCCTTTGTTTGTTCTAAGTACTATACTCATTCTTTTATTTTTTTTATTGTAATGGTGTTAATCCTGTGCGACTCGGTAGTCTTACGTTTCTTGTTGTTTCCGACGGTAGAGTGTCTCTCCCCTTTGTCTGCCGCTCACATTACTGTTAACTTTATGTCTCCATAAAGATCGGACTATATCATCAGATTGCTAATCTGCTGGGCGCTAATTCTGGTTATTAAGGGAAACCATTTTCCCTCCAGTAGTCTCTGAACCTTCTACAAGATGGCTTGTAGCTTGGCTGCTGATTGTCTAATCTCGAACATTGTTACGCTTTGGTAGTTAGAGCTCTAAAGAGTTTCCAGCAATTCACCCAGTTTAAATAGGACTGTTTTTATTTCATTTTATACTATACTGTTTTTTATTTTTTTATTACTATACATTAAATACATATTTACATGCAACGTTATTTGATAATAAATAGTCTTCTATTCTATCCTTGAAAAATAGTTTAGACCTAGACTCTATGTCTCTATACGCTGTAACAGGGTTTGAATATGTTGGGTATGTAGCAGATAGTCCTTCATTATAGTTGCCGAAGTTGTATTCGTAACTTACAGTACCTGTAGGAGTTACGTACTTTTCTACTGTTACATCTGTATAACACATCCATCTATTTACATTATTTACTACCTCTTCTACCATTCCAAATGCAAAACCGCTTGAACTGGTATAGTCTTTAATAATTTCTACATTAGCAGGGTATGGGCCGTTTGGGTTATATGCGTACTTTCTTCTATATAGTCTGTAGCTACCGTCATCAGTAAATCTCCTCTTACCTTTAGTTCTTGGTTGTCTAAAGCTCCTTCCAACACTCTCTCCTGTTTCGTATATTCCATTTTGTATAACAAAGAAGTATGTACATTCTAAAACAGGTTCGTCATCATTTTCTAATTCTGGAATAATATCTGTTTTATACCCTCCTGGTAACCTATTCGCACCGAAGTTCATATCAAACTTAGTCAGGATTACTGTATCTGTTTCTGCTGATTTAGGAAGGGGTTGACCCATCTTACCGACTGCGATTAATTCGTTACTGTCGTTGTAGAGTCCTATTGTTGTAATATAGGGATTAAATGATGAACCTGATATGTTGTCTGCTATTTTACCATCCACTCCTTCTAACCCAGTCTTGTTTAAGGTATGGTTAAATTCATTGCTTTTTAGACTACAGTGGTAATTATGGGTAAATATGGGTAACGTGGACTTCCACTTAAGTGTAGCGTCAAAGTAGTGGTTATAATATACTGCTACTAACGGATCTGTTATAATTAATTGACCGTGTGGGTATATTGCATTTCCAACATAGTATCTAGGACTGGAGTATTTAAAATATAGTCTCCCTTCCCCATCATCAACTATCTCATTACAGTTCTTCTGTGTAGTGTCGGTATTATCTAAGTACTCACCTCCTGCAGGAGTTGATTCGTCTACGTAAGTTGGCTCTTCCACAAGGTAGTCTTCTGTTGGAAAAGCACAAGTTGCTCCTGTAGAACTAAATATAAATTCTATGTTCTCAGTATATAGGTTAACTTCTGTATCAAAGGAATTTACACCCTCCTCTGTACTGTAGTTGTTTATTACGTAATTATCAAAGCTTCCTGATTCATCTTCTCCTTTTGAAAAATCCGGTACTATTGAGATAGATAGTGGGTCTATATGAGTCCCGTACATTTCTTTGGGTAAGGAGAATATCGCTACCCTATTATCTAAATGTCTAGATCCACTTACTTCGTAAGATGACTGTAGGTAATTTTCGTAGGAAGCTGATGCTGGGAGTACCGAGCCACTGAAGTTACTGTAGTAAAGGTGTTTATTACTTTCGTATACTAGTCTTTTGTTGTATGCGGTACTACCGGAATTTGATACATTACCTCCGTATGCTAGATCTAGCTCTGAAGGAATATATGAGCCTGAGCCGGCTACTCCTACAATGTTCTGTATACCTAATCCTCTGTACTCACTACCACTTGCTATCCACGATTTGCGGGCAGTATGGGTAGTTATATACGCATCTTGTTGATTTAGTTTTTTGTAAGCACTCATTCATTAATAATCAAGTTTAATTCTAATAAGAGCTTCTTTTGTAAAATCTTTAAGAAGTGGTCTTGATAGTTTAGCTACACCTAGTAGGTCGTTGTTATCGTTGTACATACCAACTGTTGTAATGTATGCTTGTGGAGTATTAATCATAATATCATGTCTTAACTCTCCTGAGCTAGTAATATTTGATGGATTCGTAGTATAGTTAAACTCACTATTACGAACTCTTACAAATACATAATTTGATGATATAGTTTCTTCTGCTTGTAATTTTGCAGATGCTCCTGCTTTAATTGCATTAAAGAAGTACTGTAGGTTAGATGTACCGGAAGTATTGTTTGTTATGCTTATCCCTTCAGTAGATCTAAGAGCTTGTCCGTTTAAAACTACTATTCCCACATCTGGTAGAAATTTACCAAAGCTTCCATTACTAGTTGAAAAACCTGTCCCGGTTGTTGCGCTACCGTCTACGCCTTCTACTATATCATATACTCTACCTGCATCGACGTAGGATACTGTTGTAGAGTCGTTGCTGTTGTCGGTTAAATTAATCGTTTTAGCACCTTGTGTTAATGTGAGGTTGAAAGAGCCGGGGAGTAATTTTTCTTTATACCTTGCTCTATCTAAACTAATTACGTAGATATCATCTGATTCTACGTTCCCGAATATGAAAGCAGTATCTTCATCTCCGAATATTAAATTTCTATATTGTCCGTAGATTGTTGAAGTTGGTGTTTTTTCACTTACAGATGTGTTATATGCGGTAGCTCCTACTCCGGTTTTATGGCCGTAAGCTATAGCGAATTGAACGCTATATGGAACAGGTCCTTCTGTATCTTTATCGTATACTTCGTAGTAGTAGTCTCCTGTACTTGATGCTACTTGTGAAGAGGCAGTAAAGAATGATGTTAACTCTTTATCGCCAATCGACCATAGAGGGGATACAATTGATTCTGCACTTATAGAAATATCTTCTGGGTCTAATCTTTTAAATGACATATTATCTTAGTTATTTACTTTTACAATTGTTAATGGTACTGTTACTCTTGCTCCTGAGTCTCTTCCTATTACTGTAATTGTTGTTTGAAGAGATTCCTGTCCTGCAAATAAAGTATTAATTGTAGTTCCTGTTATGTTTATTGATGTACCTATCACTGTTTTAGATACATTAGTACCTAGTGTAGTTGTCGAATTAAGCCTTTCTGCTTCTGGGGTGTTAATTCCTACTCCGTTATATGTCTGCACTACTCTAGCATCTGCGATAGTAGCAACATATCCTCCTGCTTCAAAAGTTTGGGATGAACCTAAGTAGTTAAGTGTTTGTGGTGTAATAGCTAATGACGCTCCTTGTTTTAATCTTATAGCTGTATACCCTATATCTAGTATTGGTAATTTAGCTGTTCCTCTAGGTAGGGTTGTTAGTTTATATTTCATTATCTGAGTCTCATCAGGAAACGCTTCTAGAAGAGGTAAGTTCTCTATTGCTTCTCCGTAGTATGCTGACCCTAATGGATGGTTTGGATTATATAATGTATAATCTATTTCATCGTCAGAAAGTGCGAATTGTGTGATTTTAAAAGAACCATCTCCTCTTGCTAGTAGTTCTCTACCTTTTTTTGTCAATATAGCATCGACAGTTACTATTGAATTATCTAAATATCCCATGTTCTATTTGTTGTATATTATATAAATATCCTATTTTAATGTTTTATTGATTTGTTATTTAATTCCACTACTATCCTGATTGACCGTCAGCTATATCTATGTTGAAAGTTGGACAAAGAGATTGAGAGGTTATAAAACCGGTACTATCTGTTTCTAGTATAGTATTATTCCCTTCTACGTAAATTCTAGATGTACCTACTGCATTTAACCTACTCCCTCCTACAGCATCCAGTTTATATATGTTAAGTTCCTCAACTAAGTATATAGGGTGTTCCGGTACATAAAATGGCGGTATAGGTGAATTTTTATAACCTCTTATAACATCCACACTTTGTGTGCCGACTGCGGTTACTTTAAGGTACTCTTTTTTATCAGTTCCGTGAAATAACTTAAGTACAGATCCTACTACAATATTTTCAATGGGTGTATTGAGAAGAAATATTTCAGTTGAATTTTCGTAAGGTATAGAGCTAGGGTTATCAGTTATATTATTAATTGCGGTTGATGTTACTACCTCTTCATCTCCGTCCTCGGTGACTACTTCTTCTCCGTAATAGTACCTAGGTAATTGTGTATTTCCGTCGTGAAAGAATTCATTCTGTAATCTATCATCTAATTTGCAGATGTAATCGGTTGTAGTATCTTTAGAGAATGTCTCTCCTAAGAAGCTTCTACCGGATATTGTAGGAGGAATTCCTGCATTATCTCCGGCAGTAGAAGAAGTGCCTGAGTATCTTGCTCTGCTCCATCCTGTATCAAAGTACATAGAGTCCTGTATTAGAGCTTTTTCTGCTGTTTCATCATACAGTGATGCACTATTTGTCGGTAAGACTGTTGATTCGAGTCTATCTGACTGCATTATGTATTTCGACTTTCTTATATTGAATGCATTACTGAATAATGGATTTGCGTCGCTGAACTCAAAGGATAATCCTAGGATATATGGTGTTAGTGTGACGTCTACAAATTCCTGTGCCTCATATAGTGTATCTACATTAAATTGCCTGAATGTTGTTGGTTCAATAGAGAAATAGAAAAAAGGATTATCAGCACTAAAGTATGAAGTGTTTAGTATTGTTAATTCATATTCTTCTACCTCATCAGGTTGCCCGGAGACCTTATGAACTATAGAGAACTTTATTTTTTCTACTTGTTCAAGAACTGTTTCTATATCATCTAAATACTGTGTTGCTGAAGCTCCTGGTACTTGTCGGTTTCTATATGCTTCAATATGAAGTATTACGCCGCTTACTACAGCTTCTCCATTTGCTCCTTGATTAACATTCAAATGCATTCTTCCAGCTTGGTTAAGTCCTTGCTGTAAATGAATTTGTATAAATACCTGGTCTGTCATATTTTTAATTAATTATAGTACGTACTTATTGACACTGTTGATATGAACCATATAAGTTACCGTCGCATTCATGTATCTGACCCCATATAGGATTTTGACCGTTTTGTGTTATAAACTGAGCTAGTCGTTGTCCGTCTGAGTACCACCCTGATGGTGCGAAAGCACCTGGTTGAGTTTCGTCGTTAGGGTCTGGCGAGTATATTGGGGTGGTTATAATTCCGTTGTTGTTGTTTTCTGCATTGTTAAATACATCTGCTATTGATGGATATGATGGTATCACGATTGTATTTGTGTATACAAGATTGCAACAGACATTTACATAAGATGGATTATAGTACGGATCATACACAAAATATTGAAGTAATTCTTGAGGGATATCAAAATTATATACTCTCCCACCTTCAACCACACATGTTTCCGAGTTTCTTGCTCTAAATTTTATTCTAATTTTGTGGTAGTTAATAGAGATGGTGCTGTTTACAGTATCTTCTATCTCTGTAAAAGTGTCTAGATTCGAGATTGGGTTATTGCCAATTGCTAACGCTATAGTATTTGCTTGCGGGTACCCCTCCACTAGCCTTTCTACACTGTACGCACTTACTGTACTAAAGTCTGTTATATTAATCCAGTCGCTAAACCTGTTTGGAGTAAATGGTGGTTCTTGAGCTCCTAAAAACCAACTGCTGCTATCCCAAGAAAGTTGAAAATCGAACTGGGTCAGAGCATTTGTACCTATAAACCCGTAGTTTGGAATAAATATTACTTCTTCTCCAAATCCGGATTGTATGTTAACATCTTTACCAGTCTGGGCTACGAGAGCACAGTCGTTAGCGGAAAAATTAATAGTTACCGAGCATTGAGTATTAACATTATCCTCTACTCTAAGTTGAAGCGAAGCTCCTGTTCCATAATCTCCATCATTTATTGTATAACTTTCTGGGGTTTCAATAAGTGTTTCGCTTTGTGGTCCCAGTATGTAGTAACTTAAGTCGCTGTTCTCTCCTGCATCGTTACCGCTTATAAATGAGGTAAAATCGTAAGTATTCGGTGATAGTATTTCCGGTATATTCCCAGGAACGGTACCTAAGTAACAGTGTACTAGCTTAACTGTTCGTGTACCTGTACAGTCTTCCCCCAGTTCTACATGTTGAGCATTTACTGTGTAGACATCATACTGGTCGTAATCTCCTCCATTAGTAAAATCGTACGTATAAGGTGAGTTGTTTATAGTTGTTGCTGTATTACTGCTATTAACTACCTCGTAGTTTAAATTACCTAGTGAATCAAACAGTATAGTTAAATTAAAATTTACCGGGTTGTGAATGCTACTAAGTGGGTCGATAATAAATACCGGTTGCTCCTCTTGGGATATTCCACAAACGTTTCCTGGTGGGTCTCTAAAGAACTGTACTGTATATTCTATATTGTCGTAAACCAGGTTTTTAAATGGGTTATCTGGGTTCAGTTCTCCGTTGGTTACTTTTATAGTAGATTCATGTAGTTCTCCGTTATATTTAGGTTCTTCGTGAATTTTATCGTATCTAATTCTTCGACCTAATGGTGTTTTAACACCATGCTCTGCACCGGTTGATGATTCCCTACCTAACGCTGTCTTCTTAGATTTATTTCCTATATTCTTGTATGCTCCTGCATTAGAACCTGAAATGAATGCTGTATCAATAGAACCGCTGTATTCTGGTCTTGTCCACGTCATAACTGGTGACTTGGCATGATATTTTTCCAGTAAATGGGGTTTTATAATAATACCTGAATCTGTTACTGTTCTAGCAGGAACAAAGTCTTTTACCATCCTAAACACTACATTGTCAAAAAATTTTATTAAACGAACAAAATCTTTTAAGTCATATGCATCAACATTTTCAAATATTATCTTAGAGTATTTGTATAGGTTTGGGTATATGTTGCTTTCGTATCCTCTTGGATCTCCTATGTAGTCGTCTATGTTAAACGGGTCGTTCGGAAATAAGAATGCTGATTGAGAAACGATATAGGAGTCCATATTATCTGAAGGAGAAAATCCTACTTCTATTCTATGTAAGTCCTGTGTGTATTTACTATCACTTCTACTAATTCCCGTATAGTATGATAAAGTGCTTCCCTCTACTATACTGCCGGTATTATCTAATCTTACCTTATCTACAGAACCTGTCCAGGCTTGCTCTCCTGCAAAGAATGGTAACTCTTCTACTGATTGACCTCCGTATATTTTTATCTTAAGTATATCGGAAGGTATACCAAAGCAGTTTATTAAAGCTCTCAATCCCCTTTCTGTACCTTTACTCTTTAGTAATATCGGTAAATTATGGTATATTCTTTTGTATATTTCTTTCTGATAATCATTTTGAGATAAGGTCTGCTCACCGGATGTTATTATCCCTGAAGGTAAGTACTCGTCATTGTTCTCGTAAGAGTTTGCAATAAAGTATTTAAATAAGTCTTCTGCTGATTTATTACTTGTGTATAGTTTTAAACCAAAGTTTTTTAGTAGCTCTTCTACCAAGTCTTTTGAGACTCCTCTGTTTATTCTATTATCTGCATCATATTTTTTTGATACAGCATCCGTATATGTCCATAGGTTATCGAAATGTTGACCTATCATATTAATAAATAAGTTATACGGGTCGTTACTTTCGTCTTCCTTAAGGTACGATGGTATTGTATTAGTTAATATGTTAACATTTTGAGCGTCAAAAAGTGTAGCTTCTTGTAGCTTAGTTGAATACCATGATATTGCTTCGGTAGAGTTAGCTTGTTCGTTTGTATACGGCTTTACATTATTTGACTTTGGCCATGAGTTTGAACCGCTTTCATAGTACAGACTTCTCTCATAATGATCAAAGTTGTTTACTACTCCATCTAGTAAGTTCTCGTAATAGTCTCTACTTCCTGATATCCCTGAGGAGTTATAGGTAGCTCCTGTAGTGTTTATTATATCTAAGTTTGATTGATATGATTCTAATAATTCTACTTTATATTTAAAATTACGTAATCTTTCTTCGATTGATGAAAAATTCACAAAATTACTAAAATCAGAATAATCTATGCCGAGCTCTGCACCTTTTTCATTGAAGAGTGAGTTTAGTTCTCTATTACTGTTACCGCTTGGAAAACTAAATAGTTCATTATAGTTAAAGTATTCTGATGGTTCTGTTGTTTGTTCTCCTACCCCTACATTAAAATTCGCTCCTCTAAGTGTTGGTATAAAAGGTTCTTCTTCAAGTAGTGTTGTATTAACTTCGAATGCTAATGAATTAGAAACTTTCTCTACTACTGTAAATGTACTGTAAATTTTAACAGACGACTCTAAAGGTTCTGCTAACTTTACTACCACAGCTGTAGTTCCTCTAAACTCTCTACTTCCAATATTTACTATTGGGTAGAATTCATCATTACTACTGTAGAGATGTACGTCTAAGTTATAAGTAGAGTTCTCTAATCTTTCCTCTAATCTATTAGTTAATTGACCTACTGTTATTGATTCTAAGCTAATAGGAATTAATCTCAACTCTCTTCTGTCAGGAGAGATGCTTTCTACTGAAAAAGTTGAATTAGTATCCTGTACCCTAAATGGGTTTCTAAGAAAGTGGTATAGGGACTTAACTTCAGAATTATCGTTGTAGTATAACTTATAATCTTCTAACGGGTCAATTCCTATTTCTGAGTTTCCTTTAACTGAGGTTATTGAATCTCCGGATAGTATCGAGTAGTTTGTATAATTGTTGATTGATACTAATTTAGTATTATCAAGGGTGTAGTAGGACAACTGTATAAAATCCTCATTAGGAATAAACGTACTCGGTATTGTTACTTCTTCTAAGTAGCTTTTTAAGTTCTCATCTGAGACAACATCTAATCTTAGTAGACTATTTGGATCTATTTGGAATATGTTGTATTTTACTTCTACCATAGTTTATAATTGATTTTGTAGATCAAATATCTGTTGATTAGCATCTAAAAGTTGTTCTCTAAGTTGAGTAATCTCATCTATTAGAGGTTGTATATCATCGGTATTTTTATCAAAATCAGCAATTTCAGAGCTCTTCTCTAGCAGGTAAGTATGGGAGTTATTTTCACCATCTACCGGGATAGAATAAAATAACTTATCGTATAATCTAAAGAACTCCTCTACTGTTTCTAAATCTACTTCTTCTACTTTCTCTTTAAACGTATTAAATTCTACATCTAATGAAGTACGTATTTGTGCTCTTTTATACGATTGTCTTTCTATCCTTACTCTTTCTTTAGCCATTACGAACAATTTTAAAGATGTTACGGCTATCAGCAACAACGTTACTTCCTCCTACTTCTGTTTTTACCAATATACGATAAAATCTTTCGGGTTGCAACCCATCCATGAAAATATCGAAAAATGAACCTTCTGGGTCACAACTTATTTTAGTAAAGTCTGTATTAAAGTCAACAACCATCTCTTCTGTATTCTCATCTCGTAATCCCCAATATGATGCTGAGGGTAGTACGTAGTTATCTAAATATACTGATGATGTGGTGAATCTTCTTGTAGGGTATTGAGGTTTAGCAGTAATTCTAAATCTCTGCTTTCCTTCATCTACATACTCTCCTCTATTGTTTTTTATGTCAATAACAGACATATCTGTATCCAGTACAGCTAAAGTACCTTGGTCGTATACTCTATCGTCCCAGCCAAATTCTAGTACTGGTGGGTAAATTGTATTTGTATCTTTACCGAAGTATTTTAGTTTAATTGTTGAATCAGTGCTGTGTTCTAAGTCTTTCTGAAGTTTTATTATGAACCCTTTGTTGTTCAACGTTCCTCCGTATATCTGTTTTATAGCTGCTGTAACATTTATATCCAGATCATGTGTTGATGACATAGAGTGTGATTGGTGAAACTCCATTGATTCTCCTGCAGATGCTGTATACCAGTTACCTCCACCTTGTTTACCTTCTACAAAAGAAGCAGTAGTGTATTGTGTAAAGCCAGATAGGTTCCAGCTTGATTGTAGAGCTTTTTCTACATATGTCCAACTTACTCCTGATGTATTAACTGGTATGTCTCCGAATTTACCTGTTCCGTTATCCCAGTCCAAATCTCCATTAGTATGTATTGGGTATGCATACAGTGTATATTCTGTAGGAAGTTCAGTAGCGCTTGCAAGGTACATTTTTATACTAGAACTCATAGAGTTGAGTGCTGCTGGTGTTACCTTGTTTAGTATCACGTCTTGTATTTCTTCGTCAGAAAATTTAGTTAATACGCGGTTTGTTTGTCCTGTACCGTCTAAGGTTCCGGGATATCCTGCTATCTCTATTATTTCATCCTTACCGGCGTTGCTTGTCAGCTGCTCAGTATATATGAATGTGTCTTTTTCTGGAAATATTCTGTAGATTGCCATATTATAGTACTGTTGTTCTTCCTTTTATATCTTGATTAGGAAATTTTAATTCAAATATCATTGTATCATAAGAAGGGTATATAACGTTGTTTCTAGTTGCTCCTTTAATATCGTATGCGTATTCCGAGTATTTTCCTCCTTGTTTGTTAGTTATCTCTACTTTACTTACTGTCTGTACTCCTGTTACTTTATCTAATAAACTATATAATGTAGATACGTTTATTGGTTGGTTTATATTCCACTTAGTAATCTTAAAAAAGTCTTGAAGTTGGTTATTACACTTTAACAGGACGTCTCTACTGTTAAAATTAGGTCGTACTAAAATGTCAAAATTTACTCCAATATTAACTACAAATGCATCTTTTATATTAAGAGCGTCAGTTAATGGCATGTAATATGCCATATACGTTCTTAAATTATCTTTTAAGGTCTTGGTTGCAGTAATTAAATGCTTATTATTATCAAAAGCTAATACATACATCGATAAAGCAAGTGGGTTACTATCTATAATACTATCTGTTGAAGATTTTGTACTATTTAGTTCATCATGTGTTATAAATGCTTTTCCTATTGTTCCAAATTTAGGATCTAAAGAAAGAGCTCGAACTGTATAATCCTGAAGGGTTACTGTTCTTTTTTGCTCTGAGAAAGCACGTAATGTGTTTTGTCTGATTTCTTCAATAGTATCTCCGTCTTTCCCTCCGGTTGCTGCTTGTACATTATTAAAGCTCAATGTTCCTGCGTAGTCATCTTCTTCAGCAGAGGTTGTTGCATTGTAGCCTGTTAATGTATTTGCAGGAACGTTAGCTTCTATTCCTCCACCTACTAGGTACCTTATGGTTAATGTAGTGTTAGAAGGAGCTAGTCCATATGTACCGGTATATAGAAAGTTAGAGGGATCATATGCTTTATCTAAGTTATTTAGACCTTGTAGTGTGCCCATTCCTACGTTTGTAGGATCAGGAGTGAAAGTACTATCGTCTGCTCCAACTGTACCAGCTCCAAATTGCACTAATAGGTTACCGTCTGAGTTAAATCTAGTAACGAATCTTTTAGGTACTTTTTGAAGTATTATAGTGTTTGGCACATTATCTACATCTGAGCTAATATTGGTTTGCTCTACAAATATAGTATCCTGCCCTAAGAAAGGTACTTCATACCAAGTAGAGTTATCAGAAGAAGAAGTAGAGTCTGTTATATCTAATATTCCTATTATATTTTTATCTTCTATTGTAATAGTAGAAAACCTATCTGCTGTAGTGAATGTCTCTGATACAGCTTTAACTGTACCTGAAAAAGCTTTCACTTTTTTTGATAAAGTAAATTCTGATGGGATACCTGATGTTATTTGACTAATTGCAATGTTTGTAGGATCGTATGAGCTTGAATAGTTAAAGTCTATTTTGTTCTCAATAAAGAAATTTGCTCTTCCTTTTGCTGTAGAAGTAACAATAGCGTTTTCATTAACTACTAGCGCTTGGTTCCAGTTAGGTGTGTTGGTTGTTGGATCAGCTCCTATGTTCTGAGTTACTGTTAATTCAACCTCTGCTGCATTAGTTACTTTTGGCCTGTATCCCATCATATACGCCATTGAGTATAGATTACCTGGTTCTTTAGCGTATTGTAGGAATGTTTCTTGAAGTTGGGTATCTTGGTAGAATGAAAGTATATCCCCTACATAAGCAGCCATTTCTATAAACATCATACCAGGTGATGTAGGTGAAAAGTCGTTGTACGAATCTGGAAAGTAGTTTTTTGCAAATTCTACTAACTCTTGTTTATAGTCTGAAAACTCTCTCGAAACGTATTTTATATCTCTAATTTCTGCCATTATTGTTCAAAATTTATTACTACCTCGTCTTCTATATTTGTATTTTGGATAGTATACTTAAGTGATAATGTAACTGTATTTGAATCTGGAGTTCCATTGACGTTAAAGTCGACAGGAACTACAGTAGGAAAATACTCGGATAAGCCAGCTCTTACTGTACTTTTAACTCTATCTACCATTCCTTGGTTAATATTTTCAAACATTAAGTTGCGTATAATAGTACCAAAGTTAGGATTCATATACCTTTCTCCTTTTCCTGTTAAGAAGTAGTTTATTATATTTGTTCTAATAGCGTCCTTAGTCATATACGTAGGGTTAAAAACAGCAGCTCCTGATAGAGGTAGGGATACCCCAATAGCTTTCCTTGGTTGTAAGTCTAGTGGATTAATTCTTCTGCTGTTAAATGCCATACTTATACTATTCCGTGTTTCTCTTTATCTTTTTCTACTGACCTGTTATAAACTTTCCCTGCTTTTTTAATAAAATCCAATTGAGATATATCCATTCCTGGTGCGTTTGCAGATGGATTTGTCATACCCATTTGGTTAGCCATCGATGATGCAAAATTAGGTTTCTGAACCATATCTGCTGTTCCTGCGTATATATTTTTATATTCACTAGGTGACATATTTGCTTTTGTCTGTTCTAACATCTCCATTAGAGGGTTAGTTGATGTCGGTACTTGTTTTTTTACTTGAATAGTCTTAGCAGGTGCTGCCAATGTATTTGGTGCACTTGCCGCTTTTACTGCTTCGTTCATTACTTCTTGTAACTCTTCCTTGACAGCTGATCTGACTTCTTCTCGTATTATACTTCTTAATTGATCGAGTTTCATAATTATAAATAGTTAGTTTATGGAAGTTGGTTGTTTATTCTAAATTTTAATTCTTGTATCAGTACAGATGTGTCTGCACTAAATGATGGCTGTCCTCTGAGGATTATAACGCCTATGTTATCTTTTGCAACTGCTAACCTTCTAGGTACGGGTCCATCTAGTTGTGTATCTTCAATAATTGCAATCTCATAAACTTTTCCTGAATCGGACTTAAATGTGTACCTATCATCAGGGAGTCCTTCAGAACCTGTGTTTTCTAAAGGCTGTATTTTATTAAGTAGTTCTTTTAATGCTTTTTTCTCCTCATCTGAGATTTCACCGGAAGATAATGCGTCTAAACAATCTTCCGATCTATCGTTTACATTGGATAATAGTCCTTTTATATTATCTAAACTTGGACCTACTCCTGCTACTAGTGATTCTATAGATGATACATCCCCGTCTAAGTCTTCAAGTAAACGGCGGATGGTATATAATCTATCCGCTTGAGATGTTATACTGCCTGTTGTTTTAGCTGATATAAGACCTCCGTAATCACTTGGAGGTATACCCGTAGCAACTGGTGTTGGATTAACTTTAAGTAGCTTTAATATAATTTTTGCTGATCTAATTGCTTTTTTTAAATTATTAGCTAATTTAAGAAACTTATCAGACCTTTTCTGAAACTTGTTAACACCGGATAGTAGTGCATTTTTAGTATTTATAATTCCTACTAACGCCGTGCCTTGAGGACATTGGTTAGAGAACTTACCTAACATCTTATTAGCTTCTAATTGAATTCTAGCTTCTAAGTCACCTTCTATTTTTCCTAACTGTCCTGCTACAATAGCCGATATTTGAGATCCAATTGCCATTATTCTGTAAATACTTTTTTAGATTTCAACTGAGATGTGCCGGATGGGTTTATCAAGTTCTTTAATTGCCTAATTACCGGCTGTGCTTGCATTCCTCTTTTATTAATACTCGGTATAGGGTGTCCTTTAATTGTTTTTGCTCTAGCCATATCTTTAGCCATACCTTCAAGAAGGTTTAAAACGTTTTGAAGAAAAGCTTCTGTCTGGTTACCTAACATTACGGGTTCTCTATTTCCTTCTGATGATGTTCTGGCTTTTGAACCAAGATACATTTTCGGAGCATCTAAGCAAAGGTAGGAAGAACCGTCTATGTTTATAGAGCCTTCTGTATTTAGTCCTATGCTTTTTATACTTGATAACTGAATATCTGCTTGTTTTGCATTTAAGTACAACCTTCCAGCATTAAGCATAATCTGACTCCCTTTAAATTGATCTGATTTTTCTGGGTTTTCATCAAAAGTATCTCGTTTCTCACTTGCAGGAGTTAGCGGTATTTGGTGGTTAGATACTAGGTATATTGAGCAATTATCCTCATCTATACTCTCTCCTAGAGTAGAGAAACCTTCTTCTGTATCTGATTGTCCATTACTTAGTATTGTTACAGGAGATCCGATATTTTCATCATCTACCCAGGGGTTGCCTGATCCTTTTCCTCCTGTAAATCTTAACGACTGTCCTTGTCTCCCTTCTATTTGAACATCTCCGGGAGTTGATCTGATAGGGTTTACCGTACTCAGTTCTTTAAAAGTGCCGCCTGATGTAATATCTGTATCTGGGTTATTTGCAAGATCTGGGTAGGCACTTGAATTGGCATTATTCCAAGTATTTACTATTCTTGTATAGAATTTACTATTACTTCGTTCTGATGTAGATGATGCAAGGTTAGGCATAGTGGCTATTTCCACTACTTCTCCAATTATCGGAACTGTCTTAATATGGGAACTACTTTGTTGGGCAAATGGAAGGGCGTTTGGCGTCAGTTCTTTCTTATATCCTCCAAGCGGCTTATAGAAAACTCCATTAATAGACCTTGCTCCTCCTTTATTTAAGTATTCTGTATGATTTTCATCTAAAATAATATCGACTACTCTACCAAATACTGTAGAAGATCTGGTAGTAGTGCCTGTTCCTCCTGTAGAGGATCCTAAATTATTTAAAGAATTTTTAAATCCCATTATTCTTCTTTGCTTTCCTCTGGTTTAACTTGTAAATCTTCCTTAACTTCTTCTTGCTCTTCCAATAAGTCTTGAAGGTCTGAAAAATCAAACATATCTCCATCTCCGCCTTTTGACTGTATAGCTTCTAATCTCTGGATTACGGTTGCTAATTTAATGAGATGTTCATCATTTTTAACACCTATTTCCATGTACTCTTTAATCATAGGGACAAGGAGAGTTGCATCTCCTATATTTTCTATGAGAGGTTTAAGTTCTCCAATCAGTCCCTTTACTTGAGATTTAGTTTCTCTTGAGTTTGTATATATCTCTTCAAAAAGGTCAGATAGCTTTTTTCCGTTAAATATTTCTTTATCTGAATCCATATCTTTTATAATAAATAGATTACATATCTTTTATTATGATTCTCCCTTTTTCGTGGTACTTATGGTATATGCTGTAGAAGTCATCCTTTAGTATTGATATTACCTTTGTTAAGTGGGGAGTTTCACAATCAGTCATTTCTCTAATGTATATGTATAGAGCCTTCTTTTTAAATATATCTAGATCGTTTCTTGTTTTAAATATAGTTAAAACAGCATCAGCAATTCGCTTTTCACTGTCTTTATTAAACAGTTCGTCCATTTTATCATAAGCTTTCTCTACCCACATATCTAAAAACTGGCTTAGTGTAATTCCACCGGGAAGTTTAACATTCATACTCCCTTCGAAAGATTCCTCCATATCATCGAAAGAGCCTATCTGTTTTAGTTTTTTATAGTTTTTATTGTTGTAGTTAATTAACCAACGCTTAACGATAGTACCAAAGTAAGAATAGGCCTTAGCCCCATGGTCGGGATCAAATTTCATTATTTTCTCCTCAAGTAGCATAGAAACTACTTCATGTTTAAGGTCTTCGATACGCTCTACATCAGTATAGTAGAACTTAAAGGTATGTATTATATTTTCTGCTAGTTTATAGAAGGGGAGGTAGATGTGATCTGTAAATATCTTAGCTCTATATTCTGTATCTTCTGAAACGTTGTACTTTTTTATGTATTCTTCTGTTTCAGATGTAAAGTAATTAGCTTTTGCTTTCTTTCTTGCCATAATTTTCTGGGAGCATGTAGCGGTTTAATTCTTCTTGCACTTTTTTTAGTTGTTCAAAAAAATAACCGACCTCATCATCCGACTTGAAAACTTCTCGTTTATCAAGATCATTAAGGTGCTTTTGTGAATCTGTAATAAGATTTGATATATTCTGTAAGTACCCTGTCTGATTCACTGTGACATCTTCGTACTTTTCCACTTTAATCAGTAGATTGCGTAAAGCAATCCCTAATATTACTACTAAGATAGAAAGAATAATTGTAGTTACCAACATATTTTATAAGTTTTTAAGCATTTTAGATAAACCTTCGGAAGAATTTACCTTTCTACCTGTAGATGCTGCAGTTTTCTTAACTTTTGAAGTTGTATTTCCTCCTGCTGCTTTCCAAATATCGTATTCTACCTTAGAAGCTAAGAAGTCTGCTGTATGTAGTATAGAAATTATAGATGTTTTCTGCCTAGACGATTCCATATTACTGAAGAAGTACGATTCATTTGCTTTATCAAACACTCCATCATGGCATCTAATAGCTAAAAACTCTTTCTGATCTACTTTTATACCAAATTTCTGAAGTATAAATAAAGATCTATCCGGTATAAGCATAAAATCTAAGTCTGGATTATATGTATACATCTCTGACAGCTTATCTTGTCTCCATTTATCCGTCTGAGGTATATAATTAGGTCTATCTCCATCTCCCATCTTACCTAAATCATGGAAGAGTGCTGCAAATACTAATTGCTCATCAGTGAAATCAATCATACCGCCCATCTCTTCATAGGTACTCTTCTGTTTCATAGCAAATTGAACAACCCTATTAACATGGTCTACATATCCACCAGCAAAAGCATTATGGTACCAAGCCCTACCACTAGCAGGAGCCATAACATAATTATCTTCCATATGTTTAATCATCTCCTTAACTTGATCCTTTCGATCTGTTATGTAGTGATCAATGATTTTGTGATGTTTAACGTAATTGTTTTGGATTTGTTCTGCATTTAACATACTATTCTTGTGTTTCTCTGTTTAGTAAGGTGTTTATATCGGAAATAATAGATGATACCTCTTTTAAATGTGTATAAGAAGCAGCTCTATCATTAGTACTTAATGTATATTTTAAATTAGTTAACCGTGATTCTATATTATCTAATTTATTACTTATTGATTGTTTAAATCTCATATAATATTTCTTTAATAATTTATTTATTTTAAAATAATATCTTCTTTATCTTAATAATAATACTAAGGTATATAAAAAAATTCGGAATAGCAACTATTCTATAATAAATTTTTCTTCAAACAGTTGAGAAGATGAGTTTGAACCGCCATCCCAATATATTTCTGCTCTAATTACTATAGTATCCCCTATAAATTCATTAGGAATAGG
>Ga0228666_1000279_pt1 | contig 31994 bp, 46 predicted proteins | sample 80DmetaG_FD_182702 | JGI IMG/M metagenome (GOLD analysis project Ga0228666, IMG submission 182702) | Seawater microbial communities from Monterey Bay, California, United States - 80D | ecosystem: Environmental > Aquatic > Marine > Coastal | place: USA: California | collected 2016-10-11 | reverse complement strand
TGGTTGCGATCTCGTGGGCGAGCGCCGCCTTCTGATCCTTATCCTCAATGAACTTATCTAAAATGCCCGTCACGGGGCCAATGAGAGCCTGCAACATGGTTAATCCTTTTTCGCTTGATAAGCGTTGGCCCCGAAGAACGCGCCCAAGATTAGACTGGTCGCCGGGAAGTAGATTGTGGCCATTGATCCGAGGATGTCAGAGGCGGCATCCAATCCGAGATAACTGGAGATAATCACAAAGAACGGATAGCCCAGCATGCCAGCCAACACCCACCAGATCATCTTGCGAGACTGGTCGCGCTGGGCGTTGTCATCCTCGATACGCATCCGGCGGTCTTCAAGCATCATCGCTTTTTCTTCCGGGTCGATCACGCCGTTGCCGTTCAAGTCATAGTCGCTCATGGCGGCCTCCTATCTAATTGGATTTTTAACTAGGTCATCAAAAGCCTTCCACAGGTCTTCGATTTCCATGTCATATGTTTCGAGCTTGTCACCAATGCCATCAGTGACAGTTGCGCCCTTCTCAACAGTTGACCGCAGATCCATGAGCGTGCGTTGCTGCTCAAGAATGTTGGTCATCTGCGTGCTGATTTGCGTGAGCTGAGTGTTGAGGCCAGCCACGTTATTTTGCGTCAGCGTCTGCTCAATGGCTTGTATTCGCGAAGTCGCATCCAGTACCTCAAGCACAGACGCCTCTAGTCCGTTAAAGCGAGAAATCGCATCATAGCCATAGTAAATGCCGCCGCTAAGGCTAGATAACAGAGGCACAGCAGCAGCAATATACCAGCCTCGAAGCGTGAACCCGCCAGCTTTGATTTCAACGTCTTCCATTTACGGCTGGCCATATAGATTTTGAGCATGGTCGTACAACTCGTCTGCGGTTTTATTGTTTGAAGTTGTGTATTGGGTCCAGCCGGTTCCTTCACCTTGGTCACCCCAAGTAATGATGTACTCGTTGGTGTCGAATGCAAAATCAACAGATGTGTACTCGCCAATTACAATGTTATTGTCAGCCACATATGTATCAATACTGTTAGTAAGAGCTGTGTTCTGGCTTGCTGCAAAGAATGCGCCAGAGATCTGAGCCATACCGCTGACCGCACTTAACGCCTGATTATAGTTATCAACATGATCTTGGGTAATTGTGGTGTTTGCTAGAACTTCTTGAAGCGCCAAGCCTTCTGGTCTTGTGTCAGCCGTAGCCGCCATTTCAGACACCACAGACACAGTCATAAGTGCAGCGCTTGCCTCTGCCAGCTCATCAACGCTCATGCCAAGCTCAAGCATTGCAGAAGCATATTCTGCATCAAATAGCTCAGACGCAGTTTCGGCTTCCGAAAAGTCCATGGCCAGCACAAGGTCAACTGACGCTTGATAATTCGCCAGCATTTCATTGGTTACGATTGCTTCATCCAGACTGTTGTTCGCAATGATCTGGCCTGCACCAGCCATATCAGTCGCTGCGTAAGCCATCAGAGCCGCCAGCTCCACTTGCTGCTGGATCACTGTCGCCGCGTCCTGAAGGTCGCCCACTTCCGTTGTTTGTTGAGCGTGTACGCCGGAAACGCTCAGAGAGAGTAGGGCGATTGTTGTCAGCCGTTTGAACATTTGGCAGTTCCTTTAAATCCATCCTGAGAAACGCATCCCAGAAGCTCTGATCTTGTGCGTATCCTACCACATAAATGTTAGGATTTAAACGCATGGCCTCATACGCGTCTCGGCCAGTTAAAATTCGTGCTTCAGTTACACTATAGATAGGGCAGGGCGTAGATGACATGGCCATCGCCTTGAATACATGTGGCGCGGCGCACATCACAGACAGGCCGCTAATCTGCAAGCCGAGGCCGTGCGGCTGCGGCTGGCCCATGAGGCGAGCATCTTTGCGGCGGTTACATTCTGGGTCTTGCTCCATGTTTCCTTGAGCGATGCCAAACAAGCTGACTTGTATGCCGCTGGTTTTGGGCATGAGGCAGCTATCTTGACCGCCAGCCCCCATCACAGTGGGCGCAGCGGCCGTTGGTGGCGGCTGTGAGCCGGGAGAGCTACCGGGACCGTTGTAGGTGTTCTGATATGTCTCGTTAGTGTTGTTGCTTTCAACGGAACTGTTGTTGTTTCCGGTGTTGCTGTTGAAGTCGCCTTCAACACTACCGTCTTGGGCATAGCATAGAGACCCGAGCAAGATCAGGGATATGGCAGCGCATCTGGTTCGCATTCCACCTCCAGAACATCTCGGACGTTAGCATCATCACACATAACCCGAAGGCCAGCGTCATGAAAGCCCATCGCAGCCAATGTTTCTGCATTTTTTCTAGCCTCACAATGCTCGTCCCCCATGCAAACCGACGGCAGCACAAGAGGGCTTGGTGCTTTAATCTCCGCGCAGCCGAGCAACAGAAGTGCTGGCAATAGGCGCATCATTTGCGCTCAATCAACCTGTCAATCTTTGCATCAAGGCCGTCGAGGCGCGTCATCACGCGGTTCATCTGATCGGAGCTGTCTGCCTTTGTGATGTACTCTTCGCGGGTGCGGTTAATTAGTATTTGCAGGCGAGTAATTTCACCTGTCCAAGATTTAACCCAGAAGCCGATGGCCGTGACGACGATTGACAGTAGTGCGCTCCACATTGCATCGGTTTCCATGTCAATACTTGCCTTCCCATACCCGAAGGGCGCTAAATTCATTGCTTGCTAGCTTGCGTTTTAACACATCTTTGACCGCCTGTGTATCCGTCCAAGCCACCCCAGCCTCTTTTAGCCACACAGCCAGCAAAGCCATGTCAACATTGCCAACGTGCTTGTAGTCAGAGCCGAAGCTGTTTTGCGCAACCTCACGGGCTTGCGCTGCATCCTTGAGCATATGCGATGCGTCGAAGGTGCGCTTGATAACCATGTTGTCATCGTTATCAAACGTGATCTTTTCAGATACTTTGGTTGACGTATTAATCATTAACTTACGCCTTGTCGGTGTTGATGTTGGATGAAATGTCAGCACGCATTGCGCCATTTTCTTTAATGGCACGCTTCTTGCTTGCCGGGGCTTTGGCCTTCTTGGCAAACATTGGCTTCTTTTCAGCCTCAAGCGCACCAGCGCGTATTTCGTTTATTGCTTTTATTTCGTCAGCGGGAAGGTCAACCACGTCGCCTTTGAGAAACTTTCCGGCAGATGTAAATACATTTGCAACGGTTACTGTAGCTTTTGTCATATTGTTCTCCACTTAAAGTAAAATGGGGGCAGTCGCCCGCCCCCATTCTTTTAGATTATGAAGTTGTACAGTCGGCAATGATGCCGTTTGCAGCTTCATTTTTAGCGCAGAGTGTGAGTTCTGTCACAACTTGGCGAGTAGTGTTGTCGCCAGTTTTGGCCAACGCCACGTTCTTTGTGCCGCGCAAGGAAGCAACTTCCCACATATCGTCCTGCATAACAAACACGTCACGCGAACGGTTCTCACGGCTTGGCATAAATTCTACGCTTCCCCAAGGGGTTACATATACTGCCAAGGATTTAACAACGCGCTCGTCGCCAGCTTGTACGCTGGAACGCTGGTTGTTGTTACCAGTGAAGCCCAAAGCTACATTCATTTGGAATGCAGAAAGGTACACTGTGTCTGGCTTACCACCAGCAACCCAGATTGACTGCATAACAGTGTCAAAGTTGGCTTGTGAGAAGGCAGCTTGTGTGCCGTCTGTACGGGCGTCTGTGCCGTCGCCGGTTGGGTCTGCACCGCCGGAACCGGCAACAGTGTTTGTTGTCAACCAAGCTGGTGCGCCAGCAAGTTCACGGGCTGTTGTGGAGTTACCAGCTGCGCGTGCGTTGTTTGCAAACAAAGCCTTTTCGATGTCCAATTTTTGCTCTTTGGCAATCTTAAGTGTTTGATATGCAATCTCTTTTGCGCGACCTGCGTTATCAACATTATCGTCGGAGTCGGATACGACAACGGCGTTTTTGAAGATTTGCGTGTAGTTGCCCAAACGAGTTGTTGCTGCGCGAGCTTCGGCAGTAGTTGTGTCACCCTCAATATGAGCATTGGCAGCGGAAGCGCGGAGGCTATCTGTTTGCCACTCTACAAGAGTGTTCTTTGCGGCCTTTTTAGCAGCTTTGCTGTAAAATGGCGTTTCCTCTGGCGAAATGTTGTGGATAACATTGCTGAGGTCTTCACGGATACCCACGGAATCATAGGTATCAAATGTGTTGGTTGGCTGTGCCATTAGTGTGTCCTTTCAAAGACTTACTGATTTAAGATCAGGCTCAATGCGTCTTCCATAGAGCCAGTTTTCTGCAAGCGCTGTTGCGCTTTTTTACGAGTTGCAGCGTTACTATCAACACGCTTCTTTGCACCGGGCTTCACCACAGGCCGGGCTTTTTCACCCTTGGACTGCGCTGATTTGCGCTTTGCCACCAGCTCACGATATTTGCGCGCATCATTTAATGCCCGCACATATCTAGCATCGGTTACATTTTGCATCTCCTCAGCCGTAAAGCCGTAGGAAACGCCTGTATCAACCAATGCGTTTTTTATTGCTTCGCCCTTTTCGGGGTCAGCAATCTCAGGGATGTACTGCGTCAACACTTGTGCTTGCTCTGCAAGGTAGGTCTGGTGTGCCTCTTGCTGGGCTTGCATGCGCTGTTTCTGCACATTCTGAAGCTGGAACATATTTTGGTCGTATTGTGCTTTGGCCTCGTCATACTTGAGCTTTTCTTCCATGTACCCGATTGGGTCACTTTCAAACATCTCGCGTGTCGGCGGGGTTGGAGCTTGCAAACCACCATTTTGTGCTTGCTGGTACAAAGCAGCGACTTGTTGTTGCTGCTGTTGCAATACGGCTGCCTGCTGTTCGATTTGCTTACGCGCCTCGGCAGCTTCTTGGAACCGTTTATTAATTGCCGCTTGTCCCGCAGCAGATTGCTTTAACTGATCCAGTGTCCACTGTTCTTCCTTGCCGTCAACTTTAACGGAGAAAACATTGGTGTCTTCAGCTGGTGCTTCTACTAGGTCTTCGTCGTCAATTTCGACATCATCATATTCGTCTTCGCTGGATGCCTCAACGTCATCTTGCTCGTCGTCTGCGACCTCAATTTCTTCAGTCTGATCGTCATCAGGCTCAATCATTGCGTCCACAGCTTCGTCAAAATTATTGTCCTCAGAAGTCTCCTCTGAGGGTGCGAGTAGGCTCTCTACTGCATCATCTAGGGTAGTCGATTCCATCGGTGCTACTTCCTTTGTTTGCGATCCAAAAGCGCCTCTGCTGCAAGTGCAGCGTCGAGTGTCACTTCGATCTGGTTAAGCGCACGGATCATCGCATGCGCCTCTTCACGGGCAGCTACGTCAGCCGCCCCACTGCTTGCGAAAACCTGCATTTGGTTTTCGCGCACACCCTGCATGAACTGCTGAAATGCAGTATCGTTTTTCAAACGACGGGCCTCTTCAGCCTCTATGCGTATTTCTGTTGTCATTGCTGCACCCCTTGGGCCATGCCGCCGATCATGCGCATTTTATCCTGCTCGGCTTTCACTCGGGCCACATCAACGGCTGTGCCGTATTCGCCGTAAATCTTTGCCGCATCAACTAGCAGGTCTTGCGCCATCTGATCTCGCTTGAGATCGTCATTGGCCGCTGCCTTCTGCATTTCAAGCTGCAACTTGGCCATATCAGTCTGAGCCTTCGTTTGCGCCTTCATTTGCTCTGCCTGCAAGAACGCAGCGTTTGGATCAGCCGCCTGACCTTGCTGCGCTTGAGCCTGCTGCTGCATCTGCAACATTTGCATTTCGATCTCAGGTGTAATTGGCGCAAAGTAACGGTCAGCGTTGCGTATGCCCGAAACAGCCAGCTGATCCGCCAGCGTGTTGCGAATGTTGGTCAAGCTAACCAAGCCATTCATCGGCCCGTAGTTCTGGTAAACCATCGTTTGCATTTGCAGCGCTTGGTTGAGTGCGATCGCCTTCTCTTCCTCACGGCCAGTGCCGAGACCCACATTGATGCTAACGTCAAAACCTGAATCCCAAACCCGTGGATCAACAGGCACAAACGTACCATTCATCCGCATCATTTGCTCTTCGTCTACGTTCTTGCTCATCAAGCGCAGCATAATGCCAAATAAGTCACGCATGCCGTCGGCAAGGTTGCGAACCATGACTTCAACCTGACCCGCTGCGGCCTGCACAGTAGCCTGCACAGCGGCCTTTGTAGTTGACTGCATTGCATCAGGGTCTAGGCCCATTGAGGCTCTGGAAACGCCTGTCTTGCTCTCTACGAGGCCATCTAGGTATGTCAGCGCGCCAAGTGTCTGGCCTGCGGTGAATGGGACAGAAAGCTCCTGCACAGCGCCAGCTTGACGCATGCGCACGATTGCTCCGATTTCGTTGTTCAGCACGTCATCAATGTTGACTGCACCCTCAACGATGCCGAGGCGCGGGTTGTTTGTCATCGCCACATTATCAAGGATCGAGCGCAGGACCGATGTGGCTGCGTCTTGGTCATCCATAACAATCTCGGCCAGTGAGCGGCCATAGAATGTGTGTGGCTCCGGGTCTATTTCAAACTTGGCAAAAGGCAGCTCATCGCATGGCTCAAAGTCAAGCATTTCGTATGCAGTGCCGCCGCATGTGATTTTGTGCAGGACGGGTACGCCAGTGCCTTCAACGTCAATGCGCATATAGGCTTCAGTCACGGCAACATTGCGCATGGATGGGTCTTGCACGTCCTCATCTGACGTATCCATGTCGTAACCGCGCCGCTCATATATCTCGGCTTCAGTCATGTCTGAGCCGCTCTCAAAGCTGTCCAGATTAAGCACCACGTCTGGGTCGTAGCCCATTGCAATCAAATCGCCAGCGCGCATGTCCGTGCGGTGAGCCACAACGTAGGCGTCGGCAAGGCTGCGAGCGTCACGGTTAATGAAGAACTCTTCAGGCGGAACGCTCTCAATGCACAGCTCGCCCATTTCTTTCTGGCGGCTAAGTTTAACGCTGTGAATCGGCAGCTCAATCTCCATGCCCATTGGATCGATCTCAATGGTCATTTCAGCCGTATGCTCAAGCACAGTCACGCTGTCATCGTCCAGCAGGTAGGTGTATTCGTCGTCAGACAGATCTGTAAACGTGTAAATCTCGGCCTCTGGATATGTCATCCAGTATGCTTTCACGATACCTTGCTTTTTAACCAGCGCGTCTTGAAAGGCGTCATTCATCACGCGGTAGCCGTTAAGCCGGGTAAACTCGTGGTGCATAAACTCAGTGGCCTGCTCGGCCATTGCCACGTCTTCTGGACCATGAGGTACAAATTCAACGGGCTTGGCTGTGCTGAGGAATATGCGCATCAGGCTCGGCTTCACAGAACGTACGGTATCCCGTACCTTTGTGGCTACAACCTTGCTGCGGCCATCCTCGTAACCAAGGTCAACTTCGCCGTCGTAGTAGCGCTGGGCTTTGATCCGATCATCACTGATCTCGCCCTCAACAAAGTCCACCGCATCCGATATTGCGTCTTGGACAATGCTTTCGATTTCGCTGCGTGATTTTGGTTTAAGTTCCATTATTGCTGCTCCTGCGGAAGTTGTGGGGCAAGACCTAGTGTTCTAGGAGCCATTTGTGGCTTGAACTTAGTTGGGGCTGATCCTGTTGCCAAAAATCTATTTAAGTCTTTAATTTGGCTTTTTATCATTGCTTCTGAGATAGGCTTTGCAATTATTGAGCCTGCTAGAGCAGGTATAGCGTATGGAACCCCAGCGGCAACCGCTGAACCCATACCTAGATTAGAGATAACGGTCATAAAGTTAAAGCCGTTTAGAGGCGACAACTTTCCAAACTGACGCAAAACCTTATCGTCTAGGCTGCCTTCGAGAATGCCCTCCATGGCTGCAATCTCATCTGCCGTAAAGTAAGACTTATCTTTTTTGTTGGTCGAAAGTTTTTTTATTGCGGCCTTGTATCGCGTAACGATACTAGCCCCAGCCTTTACTTCCTTATCCGCTGCTCCCAATGCGTCCTCTAAAAGCTCGAGCTTTTTAGTCCTGACGTGGCCCAGCCTTGCAGCATTAAGGAGTGATGAACCTTTAGCTTTTGTTTCTATAAGTTCGTCAATATCATCTAATATTGCTTTTATCCTTGGGTCATACGGCTTTCGCCCATCAATTCCTTTGGCATATTTTGCTCTAACTTGTTGCTTCATATCGTCAATATTCATAAGCGTAGAGTTACCTTTGGTGTACTTTTCCAACACCTCCATGGCCTCTTGAATGTGACCGTCGCCCCTAACGTCATATTTGCGACCCGCAAAACCAGATTTGAGTTTATCGTCTGATTGCGCGTAAAGGCCAATGATGTCAGCCTCCGTAAAAACGTCTCCCACCTTATCAGCCTCTCTGTATGCAGTGTTCTTAAACGCGTACTGAGTTTCTGAAGATGGTTTTGATATAGCTCTGCTCAATGTAGCATCTACAACTTCATTTCCAGTTTTTACTTCTTTCATAATTTGAGATGGCTTAATCCACGAATCATAGGGTTTTGCCGCTAAATTAAAACTACGGGCAACAGCGGTCGGCGCAGCTAAGGCTCCAATTACCCTTGCAACTGGCTCTAATGGACTTCCCTCAAGCGCTTGGCCAGCGGCCTCGCTACCCGCTCCAGCAATAACTGCCGTTGTTTGCGCCGGGGCTGAAAGGCCCGCCTTCTGCAGGCTGGAACCAGCGGAAGACAGGCTTTCTCCGGCGCGACCCACTACTGGAGATGCACCAGATAAGCGCTGTGCAGCCTTGCCAGTAGCTTTAGCAACTTTTCCGGTAGCCCCCAAGGCGCCTGCCCCACCCGCAAATTCAGCAATTGTACCCGCAAACTTGCCAGCAGTTGTTTGGCCGCGATAATCAAGTTCGTCGCCAAGGCCGACGGCCTCTACTCCAGACCTCAGAACTCTTCCAGTTTTAGTGTCGAGTATTGGCAAATTTTCGCCAACGTCAAATCCAGCAGCTTGTAGCGCCTCTTGACCGGCGCGAAGTATGACGCGGCCAGCCATTTCGGGCAACTCAAGTGTGCCAATCGCGCCGCGTCCAAGACCTGCGGCTGCTGCGCCAGCTACATCTCCAGCGTATTCGCCAAACGTGTCTATCTCGTCCTTTGGCTCCTCTTGCATGGAGCCTTGAAGTGCCATTCCCGCTTGGGCCAGCTCCTCAGCGGCTTCGATGTTTCCAGCGTCGTATGCCCTCTTTGCGGCGGCTCGGTAGTCCTCTACGGTATATTCTGCCATGATATATCCTTATCCCTCCATAAATTGCATGGCGTTTGAGCTTATTCCCGGTGTGGATTGGGCTTTAGGGAATAGCGGGTTCTCCTTAGCCCAATCCCTTACAAATTTTGTAAAGCCCGATAGGTCACCGTTTTGCTCAATATACTGGTCTGACAGTACAGCTAGATCAATTTTGCGCTTTTGAATTTTTCTTTGAATGTCAATAATTGCAGCGTTACCATCTATTGTGTTCTCAAGACCCGGAACCATAGATGTAACAAAGTCTCGGTCAGCGTTTGAGAAGCCAACCCCAAGAGACCCGCCCATAATGTCCAGTGCTGTCTTTTTGGCAATAGCGTTAAACGCCTCCTCGTCTTTAACCAAATCTGGGTCAGCGCCCATTGCAACAGCCGCTTTCTTCACCTGCAAAACCCGTTCTGCCATTGAGCCGGAATAAAAGCCCGGTTGCGAGGCAAGCTGCTCCATGATGGAAAGGTTACCTAAAGCATCTTGAGCGGCCATTGCCCCTTGAGCATACGAAGCATATGTGTCAGCTTGCTTTTTTGCTTGCGCCAACTGGAAGGCATTTGGCTTCTCTCCGCCAAGATTAAACACGTCACCAGTTTTGGCTAGAGCAGCGGCTTGGTCTGGAGTTTTACCTTGCGCCAAAAAGTATTCGTAGTTTTTAATTTGAGCCGTGCGATTATCTTTTGGAGCTTTAAGCCCGGCGCTAAACGTCGCCAAATCTTTCTGCCGCTGGAAGGCAGTGTCAGCAGCCTTTTCGCTCTGCATAATTCCAAACGCTTCTTTAGCGCCAATGGTGCGGTTCATCACGGCATCAGCTAGATCATCACGGCCCTGCGCTCGAAGCATATCAACAGTTTTATTCTTTGACATTGTGGCTGCACGCTGAACGCCTTGCTGACGTATGCCTTCGCCGCCACGCAAGTCCTTCAGGATCAACGGGTCAAGCGCCGCAGCAAAGTTTTGCAGCGGGCTAAGGCCAGTGTCCTCATCTGTCTTCATGGCTTTGTCAAACAAACCAAGCAAGCCACCGCGCGGCTTATTCATTTGCTCATTTTGCGGATTCATAACCATTGTAGACCCCTTTAATTCGGAACCATGCTTGCGCCAAGCTGCAAGTAATTGAACAAGCCGGGCTGCATGGAATTTGTTGTAGTTTGCGGCGTTGGCGTAACGCCAAGCGCAGCCAGAGGTGCCTGCAATGCCTGCGATGGTGCGCCTGTGTAACCAGCGTATTGCTGACGCGCCGCATCAATGAGCGCCTGCTGAATACCCTGCTGCAAGAGACCTTGCTGCGCTTGCTGCTGCTGGATTGTTTGACCTGTCTGAAACGCTTGCTGGCCAAGTCCACCGAGCTGGGACGCGGCACCAAGGCGAGCCTGACGGTCAGCCATTGCGGCTTGCAATGCTTGACTGTAGTTGGCCTGACGTTGCTGCGCCGCCATGTCGCCAGCCATGCGGCCATACTCGCCAGCCATAACGCCCTCAGCAACACCCTGACGTGATCCGCCAAACGCTCTGGCAGCAGTGGCCTGCGCGCCAAGTGTGTTCATTGCCATCTGGCGTTGACGCTCAATGTCTTGTTGAGTTCGGTCAATTACTGCGCTGGTGTATGGGTTAGCATATGCTCCGATATTGATCGGACCCTGCATCGCTTGCTGGGTTGCGCCGATTGCGCCCTGCAACGCGCCTGCGGATGCTTGGTTTACGTTAAAGCCGCCTTGCTGCTGCGGAGCCATTGGAGTGTACTGCGCTTGAGCTTGCGGCTGCGGAGCCGCTTGAGGTTGCATTGTGGTTGCTGGTGCTGCGCCTGCCATCTTATGAGTCCTTCTTAACTAAGCCAACCGCAAAGAATTGGGCTGTGCGCGCTGCAAAGTGAATAGCGCCTTTAACTGTACGTTTCTTGCCAGAGGCAAATGCAATGTAATCACGGAACTCTTGGTAATGCTCGTGCGCCTTGCCTTGCTCAATTTTGCTGCGGCCAAGGTGACGATAGCCTCTGCGGATTGCCTCGCCCCACCATTTGCCGTGCAATACATTCATGCACCAAACAACAGCTTCGCGCTTGGCCGCTGGCGAGAACGCACCTGAGCTGACTGCGTGTGTGGCGACTACGCAACCACCGCTGTCACCCGTATCCGCACCGCCAGCCGCGTCATCTCTTGATATAGGGCGAACCGTGCTTACTGGGGCTGAAGCTGTGGCTGTTTTGGTGGCTGCTTTCAATGCTTCGGCCTTCATCATATCCTCATGCGCAGTATTGCCGCTGTCATTATTGTTATTTTGAACCGGAGCTGGGGCTGGAGCCGGAGCAGCAACATAAGAACCTGTCGAGGGCTGATAAGTCATGTTTGGAGGCGCGCTGGCTTGCATCTCTGCAACAGTCGGGGTTTCAATAGGATTATTTGCTCCACCCACGTTGTATGATGGGCCAAGCAGAATGTTACCAGCAAGCGTATTGCTGGCAAGTCCAGTGCCGAACTCACTCAAATCATTCATAATTTGAGTACCGGTGCCAGCAGTGGATGTGTCTGTTATGCCTTCTGCTGGATCAGTTATGTAAACTGACGCTTGCTGGCTTGGGTTAATATCCCCCAGACCAACAGGCCGAGGAACTGGTCGTATTGAGGTTTCTGGTGCGCCGACCGGGCGCTGAGTATCTGTTGCCTCAGCTATTGCTTGACTAATTGGGCTTGTGAGAAACGGATCGTTTACGCCGCCCGGTAAAGCCGCAGAAAGCTCGCCTGAAGCAAAACTTGTTCCTGTGCTGGGGGCTGGCGCAGAGCCAGCCTGCGCAATGGCTAAGTCATTAGCCTGTTGTGCGGCAACCTGATCTGCCATTGTGCCATAACTGGTATAATCAATCGGAGCAAAGTTGCCAGCGGCAGCGCCGCCTGCGTATGGGTCAATAAAGAAGCTGTCAATGTAAGCCTTTTGGCCGGGACGACGCTCGCCTAATGTTTGCAGTGATTGCTCGTAGATTGGCGCAGCAGAATAACCCTGCACTCCGCCAGCGTATGTCGTTGGCGCAGGCATGCCGCCCATAATGTCTTGCTGAGACATGCTGCCACCCGGCAAGCCAAAAGCACTTGCCGTTTGGGCGGTGCCTTGGAAGGCAGCCTGCTGCATGGGTGTGAACGCAGCAACGTCTGGACCGTAGTACGGCGTATAGCCGATCTGCGAAATGCGCTCGGCTTTGTTTAGGTTGCGCTGCGCAGCGGCCTCAATGTATTCTGGGATTGTAACCGATGAGGTTGTTGATCCACCTTTTCCGCCAGACATTATTTAAACTCCTTAACATAGGACGTGTGCAGTGGCTTCCAACCGTGCTTCGCCAATGGTTTTTTCCAGCCAAAACGTCCCGTCATAGTCAATGCTGTGCATCCTTGCGCTTTGGCCCACTCTATCACATCGTTGTGCATATCCAAAATCTGATCCAATTCACCGCCGCCAAGGAACACGTTTAACAACTTCTTTCGTGGATATACCACGATTTCAGTTACTATGCACCCCTTTGGCGTTGGCCACAACTGCATCGTACCTTTGTAGACGCCTTCGGCTACGTCAATGAAGTCGTGCGTGCCGCCAGAGTACCCCAGCGCGGCTTCGATCCATGGCCTGCATCTTTCAAGCTCTTTATCCATGTAGCCTCGTAATAGCTATAGTTGAGGCAGGCGCGGCAGGCGCAAACGCGGTTGCGGCTGTTGCGTCAAGAAAGCCGTTGGTGCTGTCCACTGCCCACATGGCCTCAAGGTAGTCCCCAGCGTTAAGCTCAAATATGGCCGAGCGAGACACAACCAAAACAGACCCGTTTTGATGCAGTGCGTTCTTCATTGTTGACCCGGCAACGTCAGAACCATTGACGCGAGGCCAAAACCAAAAGTTTACAGTTGAGCTTGATGTTGATGCAATCTGCGCCGAAAAGCTAATCATGTACTGACCAGCCTCATCAAACACAATGCGCGAAGCTGGCGTGCCGTTGGCAATGCCGTCAGAGGTGCTGGAGGCGTAGGTCAAAGCATAGGCCGTGTTTATAGCCGCAGCCGTTTGGTCAGTTGTCACGGCTCCAGCGTACTGGCCATCTTCAAGCACAACCTGCACCCACGCGCCGTTTTTGCTCACAACTGGATATTGGTTAATTCGATCCCACATAAGCGTGCCATCGTCAGCCGCGCTTTCATCGCCAGTCTGCTGGACCAGCGGTGAGCGCGTCTGAGATAGGTAAGACATAAGGCGTCGGCCCCAAGTCTGCCAATCCTTATCTCTTGGCTCTGGTGGACGGTTCTGCTGCGTCATCGACGCCCCCCGGCAACCGCGTCAACACGGTTAATGCCAACACGCCAATCCGCCAACCGCTCACCCTCAACGCGCATACGAACTTGACGCCCGGTAAACCTGACCGAAGTTGGGTTGCTCATAGAGTAAGGCCCGTATGAACGCTCAGTGCCGTTGGGGTAAAAGCGCGTCTTAAAGGTGGCATTTACGTCACCTTGCGACTTTTCATCCGGCAGCATTTGCGTGACGCTCATAACTTGGTCGCCAGCGCCAATGCGGAACGGGCCAGTTTCAGCGAACGGCGTCAGTGTGCCATAGTTAAAGCCAATCTCATGCTCGTATATTTTGTAATCCGCTGGATCAGCCATCATTGGCTGGCGGAAGGCACCCCGGTCAATGCCAGCAGTGCGGGCCAAATTGCCGATGGTCCATGTGTTCTCAACGTAGTTATATGAAACGTAGCGGTCATTTTCCGTTGACGCTGCGCTTGGATAAAACCAAGTTACCTCGCTAAACATTGAGTTTGACATGCCAAACGCCTTGCTGATCTGACCTTTGTTAATGTCATTGAACACATAGTCAGCTACGTCACACGGCAGCTCTTGCACAGCGCCGCCGGTGTATGCGTAAAACGAATTAACGCCCATCCAGAACGCGCCGCGATCAACCACAACCGCAGCCTGCTTTGCAGCCAAGCCACAGCTCGTGCCAACGCGCTCAATGCCGTAGACGTATGGCGGGCCAATGTAGTTGGCAACATGAGCATCGCGCGTGGTTAGGAGTAAAGTTTGACCTGCAACGGTCATGCCCTTCATCAATGCGCCTGACGTGTTTAGCTCAAGATCACCCGCCTCGTTTGTTGCGGCTGGCGTCCATAGGTTATTGTTCTCACGGTCTGACCAGCTCACCAAACGCGGGTTGCCGCCAGCGCCAAGTGCAAACAGAAAGCGCTCTTCAGTTACAACCATGCCGAGGTTGTCTACTGGCGCGTTGGACAAAGCCGCTGCGGGTGTGCCTGTGCCAAGCTGCCATTCGTAAATCTTGCCGTCGTCTTCGTTGCAAGCCAGCAGGTATTCGCCCCACGACTGCAAGTCCCAGCTTGTTGCGGGCTGGATGCGAACTGTGTCAGGCCGGGCAATGCCGTATGCGTAAGCACCAAACTCAGCGCCGCCGTAGCCCGTGAATGAAACTGCATCCTCTCGGCCTGCCGTTAAGCCAACGGGAGTAATGTCGTACCGCGCGCCAGTGGACGCCCAAACGTACAGTTTGTTGTACGTCCCAGACGTAATCCATCGGTCATTGCTGTTTGTAATCCAAGTAGTCATGCCGCGCAAAGTTGCGTTGGCTGCATTATTGTTGCGCGTGCGCCATCCGCCAACTGGACGCATAACGCCATCATTCCAACGGACAAGGCTGGCATCGCGCCATCGGCCCATGCTCTGCAAGTCAGTCCCGTTGCGGTAAACGCCAGCGGGAATGTTTAGATCAATTAAAGCCATTGTCGCCTCTCACAGTATGCGCTTGGTCTAATGTAACACAAAGTATGGTAAAATAACAACGCTGCCAACTATAGTTGCCACTGCATCCCATTTGTCAGGCGTGCCGCGTCCCGTGGCGTCATATATCTCTTTTCCGATAGCAGCCACGCAGCAAGCAAAAAAGCCCCAATGAGGGGCTGAGTATAAAGTAACGGAGGCAGCTATTGCCGCCCCCGCTAAAAAGTGTGCCTGCTTATCAATCGGCAGCTTCATCTTCACCTTCCGCTGGCGCTTCCAATGATCCAGCCAGCATTTTAACAAAAGCATCACGGCCTACGTTAAGCTGATCCAAGTTAAACTGTGCAGACCCTAGCTTACGATCTAAGTCGTTGATGTGGTTTAGCATAGTCTTCTGTGCGTCAGTCATGTCTTCGATGTTGTATTCGATGTCGTTGACGGTGATGAGGTTCTTTTCATTTTTACTCATGACAGTCTCCTTTAAGTTTGAGTTACGAGTTGGCTGCGATTGCAGCATTGGCGGCAGTCATATCTTCTGTAGTCCAGAAGTCTTTGGCTACCATGATTTCCAGATGCTCAACATTACGAGCAACTGTGTCTGTCCAGTCAGCATCTTCCATGCCTTCTGGTTGTCCAGCGTTAAGCAGGTCAATTGAGTGACCCATTGCTGTGTAGTGCTGTGCGATTTCTTCTGTGGTTGGTGTATCAGTCATGTCTTTCTCCTTTTCTGACTGGTTACGATTAAGCGTTTTCTAGGGCAGTGATCCGGTCAGTCAATGCCGTGATCGTTTCTTGCTGTTCTTGGATTGCTTTGATGCAAAGGGATACCATATTGCTGTATGCTAGTGCATCTGGCTCACCGTCATCGTTGTATTGCACAAACTCTGTCAGGCCAGCGTCATGCACTTCCTCTGCAATCAGACCGCCAAACACTGTGTCGCCATCATTGTTGCCTTTGTAGGTAACTGGGCGGAGTGTCATTAATTCTGTTAGGCCATGCGTTGCATCGTTGACTGTATTTTTATAGCGCAATGATGAAGTTGACCTAGCAAAAGAGCCGCCACTTTCAATAACCGCATTAGCTGCTGCTGCTGTAGTGTTGTTGTAACTTGCGGGAACTCGCATATTACCGTTTTGATCTATCCTCAACCTAGGATTACCATCCCCATCCGACAGCACGATGTTGTTGCTTGAGGTGCGGATGTCCAAGCCGCCTTGGTTGCCGTCAAAGCGTCCAAGGATGGTGTTCTTGGAACCTGTAGACATGTAGTAACCAGATGTTGAACCAACAAATGTATTTCTCTGATCTGTTGAACTATACCCAGCACTGTCCCCAATGAAAGTATTTAGACCACCGCTATTTGCATGGCTATACCCCGCCTGATACCCAACAGCCGTGTTGTTGCTGGCGGTGGTGTTGGCCTCTAGAGCCTTGTTGCCTACTGCGGTATTAGAGCCGCCAGTGTTTGCCTCTAATGCCGAATAACCTACAGCAGTATTCCCGCTTGCAGTGGTATTTGAGTAAAGAGACAATGGGCCAACAGCAACGTTCCTAATCCCTGTGGTGTTGCTATAAAGTGATCTGAAACCAGCAGCAAATAAGTCGTTTCCTGTGGTATTCGTATAAATCGCCTGATACCCAACGGCAGTGTTTTGGCTTGCGGTGGTGTTGTTGACCAAAGCCTCATAACCCAATCCCACATTGTAACTACCTGTGCTATTTGAATGCATAGCACCACGGCCCATCACTACGTTTTGTGTGCCTGTCGTTGTAGAGTAACCAGCCTGATACCCAACAGCTGTGTTGTTGCTGGCGGTGGTAAAATTCAAAGACCCCCAACCAACAGCAGTATTGTAAGAACCTGTTTGGTTCACAGGTAAAGATGATCTTCCGTATGCTGTATTGTACCCGCCTGTAGTGTTGGAATACATAGAAACATAGCCAACAGCGGTATTTTCTGCACCAGTAGTATTGCTGTACAGAGATTGATACCCAACAGCCGTGTTGTTGGATGCGGTGGTGTTGGTTTTAAGTGCGCCTGTACCAACAGCTACGTTGTAGCTCCCTGTTGTATTAAAGCGTAGAGCTGATGCTGTGGTTCCATCATAGCCGCCTAAAGCAACGTTGCTGCTACCTGTTGTGTTTGCATGCCCAGCGTATGCCCCAAGAGCAGTTATAGTACCAGTAGTATTATTATACGCAGCCTGATACCCCACAGCTGTGTTGTTGCTGGCGGTGGTGTTGGAGTAGAGTGCTTGGCGACCAATACCAACATTACTAGCACCTGTGGTATTGTTTTGAAGTGCAAATGCTCCAAACGCAGAGTTGTCATCTGATGTTGTAGCGTTTTGTAACGCTAGCCAGCCCATTGCAGTATTGGCGTTACCTGTTGTTAAAGTATAAGCCGCTTTTGTGCCTAATGATTGGTTTCCCGTTCCCGTTGTATTGCTATACCCAGCCTGATACCCAACGGCAGTGTTGTTACTTGCGGTGCTGTTGTTAATTAATGCTTCTTCGCCCAAGGCAGTGTTATTAGATCCGGTGGTGTTAAACCTTAGCGCATAACGCCCGATCCCAGTGTTGTAGCCACCTGTGGTGTTAGAGTATAGCGCCCAGTGACCAAGGCCGGACAGCCCCGTACCAGCCGTATTACTGTAGACAGCCCCATACCCAACGGCAGTGTTGTTGGAGGCGGTGGTGTTTGAACGGAGGGCATCTTGCCCAACGGCAATGTTAAAATTACCTATCGTGTTGGCATACAAAGACTGATAACCTAGTGCAGTATTGATAGCGCCTGTCGTGTTTGAATAAAACGCTTGATAACCAAGCGCAGTATTTGAACCTGCGGTTGTTGTACTATACCCAGCTTGATGCCCAACAGCTGTGTTGTTGCTAGCGGTGGTGTTGGACTGCAAAGAACCCTCACCAACACCTACATTAAACGAACCTGTTGTTGTTCCAAAAAGACTGTTATAACCAACGGCTACGTTTGAAGAGGCTGTTGTAGCGGTATAAAGATTTTCAGAACCAATAGCTACATTCTTTTGACCTGTGCTAATGTTAAACGCTGCTTGTTTACCCAAAGCTACATTATGAGTACCAGTGGTGTTGTCATATAGAGCCTGATACCCAACCGCTGTGTTGTTGCTGGCGGTGGTGTTGGAGTAGAGGGCTTGACGACCTAAAGCTGTATTGGTTCCCCCTGTTGTGTTATAGTATAAAGCACTATCACCGACAGCAACATTCAAGGAACCCGTAGTGTTTAACCCTAGTGCATATGCCCCATTTGCCGTATTGTTATAGCCAGTTGTATTAGCCGTTAAGGAATTTGAGCCTATAGCAGTATTGTAACTACCAGACAAACTACCATCATCCAGCGCAGCATCACCCAACGCCACGTTGCCTGACCCAACAGGATAATTCCCGTCCAGCTTGATTGTGCCGCCATCGACTGACACGTTGCCAGCTACGGTTAAACCATCTGTTACGGCTGTCCCTGTGATGTCTACACCTGAGCTGCTGGTGGCGAGTCTGGTTGTTGCCCCATAATATAAATCAACCGAACCTCCGTCATTAAAGACCGCCATGTTGTTTCCACTGACATCTTCAATAGTTACTGTAAGGGAACCTTGGATAAATAGATTCCCAGCATCGTGGTCCTTGATGTAAGAATTAGAACCATCGTGCCAGATTTTTAAATCATTGCCAGCACCAAATGTGGCTACCTGATTGTCACCTAAAGCAATCCCATCAGCCGTCACAGTGCCAGTTACGTCAACACCTGTGCTGGTGGTGGCGAGTTTTGTTACGTTGTCGTAGTAAAGCTCCACTTGACCGTCAGCGACTGCTACAACCATATTCTCGCCAGTGTACTTTCCGAGCGTTACTTGATCGTTACCTCTGAGATGTAACCTTCCTGTTCCTGCATCATCAATAAAACTATCAGACCCATCATGATAAATCTGGAGGTCAGACCCAGCGCCGAATATGGCTTTGTCGTTGTCGCCGAAGGTAAAGTCGGCAGATGTAGAACCGCCGTCCATCGTGACTGTCCCAGTCACATCCACACCCGTGGCAGTCGTCGCCAGCTTTGCGCTATCTGCATAGGACAACGTACCAGCAGCAGTTTTACCGCCAATCGCATTTACAACCGTGTCAAGCGTATCAAGATCAGTGTTGATCTTTTCGCCCCAAGTATCCTCAGATGCACCGATTTCTGGCTTCGTTAAGCCATATGCTGTGGTCGTTGTATCAGCCATGATATTCTCCTATGCGGCGTTAGCCCAAGTTTCGCTTGAAGCCGAGGCGGGTGTCCAGTCCGTTGATGTAGGGGGAACAGCCGACCATCTTTCTGGCGTGCTGCCTGCATCTTGCCACACTTTGCTAGACGGATCAACACCAGTCCAAACTTCAGGTGTGTCAGGGATTGGCTCCCACTTCTTAACAGCATTGCACGTCGTACTCAGAAGAGTGCTAATCAAAGCACCGCCCGACTGAACGCGGTTGCACGTTGCTACAGATGTTAGAACGCAGGCAATGTCAGCGCTGCTAATGTATATCGCCTCAGCGCTGGCCGACGTGCTGCACGCGGCAGATGTTGCAGCCGAGGTCGGCCTCACGCGAACTATGTCAGCGCTGGTAGTTGACGCAGCGGCAATTGAGCCATCTGCTGTGCGAACACGGTTGCAGTCAGCTGACGTAGTTGAGGCGCAGGTTGACGCTGCATCGCTCTCACGCACGCGCTGGGCGGCGGAAGTCGTCGTTGTGGATGTCGTGCTGGACGCAGACGCTTCACGCACTCTAACGGCCTCTGACGAGGTCGTAGACACGCTCACAACGATAGATGCGTCTAACCTAACACGAACCGAAGCCGCAGCAGTCGTTGTCGTGACAATAATCGTGCCAGCGCCGTCAGTGACAAAGCCATCAAGCCCGTAGTTATACGAGCCGTATGTAGCCCTGCCGTAGCCAGAACGATACTCAGCCATTAGTCAAGCGTAACGTCAAGATCACCCGCCGGGAGCCTAAATACGTCGCCCGTGTCAATCGCCTTGCTTGTGGTCAAAGCCGCGTAAGCAATCAAGTTGCCGCCAGAGGACGCGTCAAACACGCCAACGTCAGTCACCGTGCCATAACCCGCTGTGGCAACTGGCCACTCAATCGCAGCAGTGTTCGAGGCAGTGTTGCCGGAAACAGTAAACGTAACAGCCTGACGCGCATAACCGCCGCCAGTAACTTCAGTTCCGCCGCCGGGATCAGATGGCGACGCAGTGTAAAGTGCAATATGCCACTCAGTCGGGCGGGTTGCGCTGCTTGTCGTAAAGACCCAAGTTAAAACTGTGGTCTCGAATGTGTTTGAAAAACTCATTTTAATAAGCCCTTATTTTCATGCGACGGCCTGATCCGCCAAATTTAGCTTTTTCACCTGACATATTTATAGCATCAATCGCGCTTTGATACAAAGCCGCCCAGATTTGCAAGCGCGCATCATCTTTGAGGTATGGCGCGGAGTGTATAAGCGAGCCATACAAATATGCGTCAGGGAAGTATTGCAGCATCCAGTTGGACGTGTTGCTGTCAGACAGTGGCTCAATGCGCGCGTTGTAATACAGCTCGGCAGTGTAAGTGCCAGCAGGCGCAGGAAAGATCTCAATCTCACCAGCAGTAATCGCATAGTAGGCTGGCTCACCGCTGGTGTTAGACCTATTGTACTTGCGGTCAAGTAACTGAAACTGGCTAATTAATTCAAGCGGGCGTGACTCGCCTGACGTAATGTAAAACCGAATGGCCTCAAGAAAGTCAGCAGGGATTGCGCTGTACTGCGTGTCAAGCTCCGCAGTGCTGCGCTTCTCTTGCCGCCAGTGACGCACCTGACGCTGCATGTCAGCTTCAGCCAACGAAATAAATGTCGGGGCAATTGATGCCAAGTCATCACGGTTAAGAAAATCCGTGACGTTAGATTGCAGCTCTGCGTAAGTTGTGATTGCCATTAATTGTAACCTATCTGCTTGAGATAATTGTTAAATACAAATGAGGCTTGTTCTGGGTTTTGCAATACAGACTCGTTGCCCATGCTCTTCATGATGTCAACAAACTGCGGAAACGCAGGGTGCTGCATCATGGGCGACTGCATTTCGCTCAAGCGTGGTGTGTCTTCATAGCCCGGAGTAAATGGCGCCTGTGCTGGGGCTTGTTGTGGAGCTGGAGCCGGGGCCGGAGCCTGCTGCGGTGCAATGCGTGGGCCTGCGCCTCCAAACGGATCAAGCGGACTTACGCCAGTTTGACCATAACCCTCAGAGCCACCAAGGTTGCGTGGGTCGCCGTTGGCAATGCGTGGGCCTGCACCGCCAAACGGGCCTAGCGGTCCTTCAGGAATATTTGGACCAGCGCCGCCAAACGGCTCAAGTGAACCCGGTGCCATCTGGGACGCGCGCTGAACAGGAGCGCCGTTTGTTTTTAACATATCAACGGCAGAAGGCGTTTTTTGCGCGTCGTTGGCAAGCAAACCTTCTGACTTGTTCAAGCCACCGCCGTCAAACAAGTCAACATACCAAGGCACATACTCGCGTGTCTCTGGATCAAAGTAGCCCGGCAGATTATCAGTTGAGGTGCGGCGCATCATCTCTTCACCGCGTTTGCTGTCCGGAGCAGCACCGCGCGTGCCAAGAAGTGACCTCATTCCGCCAAGGCCAAGCTCATCTTTTGTGCGCGCTTTTGATAAGTCGGATAGAAAATCAAAAATGCCCATAACTTACTTCCCGTATTTCTTTGACAGGCAAGTGCCAGCGCGTTTGCAAGCGGCGGGGGTGGGGCAACCTTTACATGGTGTCATGTCATCAATCCTCATTTTTCTGCACATTAGCACATTTATTTGACAAAGGCTATGCAGGGGGTATTCCCCGCAATATCACAGTTCGCCTAAATCATCCATAACCTTCTGCATACGGTGGTTTAGCTTCCAATGGCCAGCACGCCACCTTGCAGCGTACTGCGCATCCTCCAAGCTCAACCCCTTGCCAATATACGTTTTAATCCACTGGTTCATACGGATATTTTTCATCTTGGGTGACAGCTTGTGAAACGGAACTTGTTTCATGCGATACCTTTTAAGTTGCGTTTGAGCGACTGCGTCCAGCTAGACATAGAGCCTGACAGTGCAGTTGCAGCATCGCTAGCCATTGTCAGGCATAACGCGTCAGCAAGGTCAGGAGACCTCAACCCACGCTTGCGCATCTCATCTTTACTCTCAGCTTTCATCTTGCCGCCGGGCGTAAATCCATAACGTATCGACGTTAGCTCTGCCAGCAATTGATCGTCATTCGGTAGCTTGCACGACCTATCTTCTAGCCAACCCTTTGCTTTAAACCAAAGTTCTGCGCGCAAGTTCATGTATGTGCTGCCCATGGCAGGAGCCTCGCCAACATTAATTCCACGCACAGGAGCGCCAAGCTCACGCAATCTGTCAACAACGCCGCCGCCAACGCCAATACTGTCAACAAGTATCTCCTTTGGCCGCATAGAAGGCGATAAGCCTTCGTATTCGGCCATCACACGGCCAACAGTCTGCATCAAATCCAAGCCCTGCCACGACGTAATCTCAGTCACAACATTGCCATACCGCTTACACAGCGCAGTCTTGTCCGCACCAAACCTAGCCACGTCCAAGCCCCATATAGGCTTCTCGTCTGGCGTCACCTCAATGTCACGACGAATAGCGCTCTCAACCAAGTGAAACGGAATAATCGTGTCGTCATCCGCCATGGGAAACTCGCCAAGCACACGAATGCGAAACGCGTTGCTATCCTCGCCGTACCGCGCACGCATCTCATCAACAAACTCTTCAGACACAAGTGGGCTATCCACGCACGACCAACGCCTAGTCCACCAGCTTTCCGCCATGCGCGTCTGGCTCTCAAAAAACGTGCCAGATGAGCGCGTTGGGTTGCTCAATAAAATCGTAGTCGCAGAGTGGCCGGACATAGAGCCAGCAGCAGCCTCAAACACCTTCTCAGGCACACCAGAAGCCTCGTCCACAACCAGAAGCACATTCTCCGAGTGAACCCCAGCCAACGCTTCTGGCGTCTCTGCACGGCTTGTTCTAGCAGAAATAAACGCCTCACTCGGAGCAGCCATTAGCTCAACCCTGTCCGACTTAACCGTAAGCAACACTTTAAGCTGATCCGGCAACTCATTAATCCAGCGCTTGAGTTCCGCAAACAACGCGTCAAACAACTGGCCAGACGTAGGGGCCGTAACCACAACCTTATTCGGAAAGCGCAGCAGAACAAACCAAAGCATAGCCCATGACGCCGTCGTGGACTTGCCTGTGCCGTGTCCACTGCGAACACTCATCTTGCGCTCGTTATTCGCCAGCGCGTTGAGAAACTCGGCCTGATAGTCATACGGCGTTGCCCCAAGCACCTCAGTCACAAATAACGCAGGATCATCACGGTAACGCAGCACAAACTCTTCTAGCGGATTATCATTGCTCATCCGTGACATCCTCATAATCAACGTCAATCGCGTGAAACTCGCGCTGGCGATCCTCAGCATCAATCGCGGCAATATCGGAATTAACCTTGCGCAGCGCGTCTAAGTGCATGTCGCTCACAGATATGGTCACGTTTGTCTGGGGCCTGCTGCCGTAACGCTCCTGATTATACGAGCCAGCCATAAACTTGCGCCACTGCACCTTTTCACGCGTAGCCGCAATCTCAGACGTGGTGCTGCCGCCGTCAAGCGCGTCAACCATGCCCAAGCCCTCCTCAACCAACGCGTCTGCCGCCTCCTGCTTCGCCTTAGCCAGCACAGAAGCATACTCAGGTATGGAGTTGATTGACGTGCTGAAATACTGGCGGCTGCACCCATAATCTGCTGCAAGTTGCGTCATAGTCTTGCCCGATGCCACTTGGTCAAAAATGTACTCAGCGCCGCCTTGCTTCTTGATGTCGTCGAGTATGCGCCTGCGTAATGCTTTGCCTGCCATTTGAATAACTCCAATTTTATATTTTTTTACATTGCTTGGGGTGTGAATTGCAAGGGGTGGGGTGGGGTGGCACCCGTGTGCGTGAATTGTATAATAATAACACTACCCGGCAAATCGTTGACCGGGGGGGTAAATCATAAGCGCCGCCTTATATGAGTAAGCACTTGTTTAACATGTTAAGCATTGTGCCACATTGTTGCCACATTGCTGCCCCAATCTTGACACATGACCAGCCAATGCGATACGCGAGCGCGCTTGTGTGTCAGTGTCGCGCTCTGTGTTGTGGGTAAGCAAATCAGTTTGTGACGTTACGTCACTATTGCGCAGCGCATATGCTTCACATATACAGTAAGCACAGCACAAAACAAACATGGAGAAAGACAATGCAAGATTATGACCTCACACAATATTGCAACGACATTGCAGAAGAGATTGCGCGCGACGCCAGCGGCATTGAGCAGGCTACAGATTGGGCGCACGAAAGCGCGGACGGCTCCGAGTATGTCATCTATTACGCCAAAGCCCACGCGGTTTGCCAAAACTGCAACATTGACCAAGGCGAAGATTTCTTCTCTGAATGCTATGGCGGCGAGCATGGCAAATCATATGACGAGATTGCCTGCATCATGGCATATGGCGAGATAAACGCTCGCATATGCGCTCGCTTGTGGGAGATATTTGAAGAGCGCGAAGAGGAGGCGGCGTGATGCTGAGACTTATAATGAAGACAGACCTTGCTGATGGCGCAATCGTTGAAATGTTTAGCACCAACTGTGGTTACGCGGTTCGCTATGGCTTGCAAGTTGATAGCAACTTAACGATTTGCGAGGCAAAAGCCCAATACGATAACTGCATTGGACACGCCTTAGGTTGCTCGGGGTTGCTTGACGATGATTACGAAGAGGAGGTGGCGTAATGGATAAAGAAGATTGGACAATCGCCGCAATGTTCACTGTGGTCTTAACCATCACGCTAGTTGCGATTTACTTTAACCCATAACAAAACGCCCGGCCGTCGCGCCGGGCTTTTTCAATGCACGGTCTCACCCTCCGGGCTTATCATTTCGTGCATTTCCAGAATAACCTCGGCAAGCCCTTGCATCACTCGCTCCACAGGTACGCCCGCAGATAGCTGCTCTTCAACATGGTCAATGATCTCACCCGTGATAATCTCCTGCTGGTCAGTATCCTCACAATTGAGCATCATACGAAAGTCAATCTGGAACGACATTGGCCCGGCTCCTGTAAAAAGACGCCCGGCACGTTTGGGACCGCACCGAGCTAGTTTGCGAGCGATTGGGAGGAGAAGTACCCGCAAAGCCTTTGTAGACCTCAAGCCGGGCTTAGATCAAGCCCTAGACCTATTCGGGCCTATCATCCTCACCCGTGCCGCGCTCTTCATACGCAATCAGGAACATAAGACAGCACGCGGCGTGCCATAGGTGGGAAACTTCTGTTTCATTATCTAGCCCATCAAACGCAAAATTGCGCGTTGCAGTCTTGCCACCCCACCAAGCCCAGAGGTGACGCATTAACGCGCCAAACACGCGACCCCAGCGCATCCCCTTTTCCCAATTGCGCGCGGCGTATTTATCCGCGCCAAAGCCCAGCACTCGCGCCGTGCCAAATATAAATTCCGGCGCAACCAATTCGATTGGCTCTTTGCCTTGGTCATTTTTTCTTGCGTCGTTCATTCCCGCCATTCTCCATTTCAAATTTGCGCCGCAATATTGCATCACGTTCACTTGCATTCCATTGAGGCAATGCCGGATTAAATTTGCGCCGATTGGCAAACCCTTCCAGCTCGCCCAAATCCCGGCAAGCGTCAAGCCTTGATCTAAACCCCTGCAACCGCTCGACCCCTTTATGATAGCCTACAGGGCGAACAATCGCCTCGCCTTTCTCAATCTTATGATTGACCCACTTTAACCAATCAAACCCCATTTCATTAAACCCCGCTTATCGCCTCATCATAATACTCATTAACCTAAAGGTAATAATGAGTATTATGATCTATGATGGCCTAAATAATAATATGATAATATTTACATCATAATCATCATAATTACACCACAAAACCCCTTGTTTATATGGCGCAGCAATTATGATCCAATTATGAAACCATATTTTCTGCCGCGTATAGGCAAAGCAAGGCCGCTTCCGCCCTTCCATCGTCTTTCGCCCTGCCAAAATCGCTGGCGTTATCCGGGAAGCGCTGCATTGCCAAGCCGCGAGAGACACCCTTGTCACGGCTCAATCCAAAGTAGCTTTTCCATTTTGCTGGCGTCACAAATTGCACGGGCAGCTTGTTTGCGGCGCATCCCATTTGAAGCATTCCGTACCCCTCGCCAAATCGGAACATGCTAGACACTCCTTGGCCACGCATTGCGGCCACCTGCTCAATGACGGCAAGGCAGCGCTCGCCACTTTCGTTTTGTAGCACGTCCAATAATGCCGGGCAGTTTATGACCGTTTTACCTTTCGTGTTCTTCACGGTTGGCATATCGTGGACTTCAAGCTTTCCCGTGTCGGTCCAGTACAAGGCCACGGCCCCGGTGAAGCCCGGATCACACCCATATATGAGCATCAATCGGCCCTCGGTTGCTCGACATGCTGCACTATTGTTGCAGCTTTTTCTAACGCTGCACTACGGCAAAACGCGCTGAACGATAGCCCGGACCGGCGCGCGGCCTCCGATATTACCCGGTCATATTCTTCTGCAAAATTGATTAGTCGCTTTTTATCTGACATTTTATCCACCTTTGTATCCACCTTTTCCATTTGATTTGTTTATATATGTTTACAATATCGGGAGCCAGTGAAAAATATACTTGCGCATGTGTTTTTTATATGCGAGTAATGGTGGCACAACACAAGCAAGGGAATTGAACACATGGATACGATTAACGTCACCGCTAATTATGCAAAGACCAACGCCCGCAATTTGAATATCATTGCTGAGGCTCGAAGCCATTACCGTGTCCGAAAATATGCAGGTGCATGGGTTCCCGTGGCGGTGGTCGGGGGAAAAGTATTTACGGGGTCGCATTGCGGCACTAGCGGCGGCGCTATGACCTCTGCAATTGATCTCTGCGCTTCTCGCAGCAGGGCAATCACAGAAAAGTCCTAACCAAAGCCAAGGCTGTAGGCACAACACAAACAAAGGAATTGAACAAATGACAAACGATACCAAACCATCCGCACAAGACATTGCCCGCTGGGAAAGCATCAAGCAAAATATGCTTGACCGCGCAGACGTAGTTTCTGGCTTTGCCGATGATGAACGTGAGGCGCTAAACGAATTGCGCTGGGCAAGTCTGTCCATATCAGACGACGCCTTTTATCTCAATGATTTCGATTACAGCGATGTCACCGAGTTTTGCCGCGCCGCAGAGTTTCTTTGCGAGGAATACGGCTGGAACACTTCCGAAAATGAAGACAAGCGCGACATAGGCAAGAAGTCGCTTGCTCTTGCCGAGGCCTTGCGTGATGACGCTGGCGACGGGGCGTGCCTTTCTTTCAGACAGACCAAAGAGTTTGGCGGCATTTATCCCCGCATCACTGGCCTGTTAAATACCAAGCCCAACAAATATCAAATGGAGCGCTTTACTGAGCATGGGATTACATGGGAGGGCGAAGTCGATGAGCATTAAGGTAGGATTGCCCGACGTGACGTTTAACGCTCTGTGCAAGCTCACCGAGCTTGATCGCGAATTTATTGGCTCGCCGGATTATATGGGTGTCGCGCAGTTCTGGGACTGGAGCCACCCGCAGAACACGCGCCTAAGCCGTGCATCTGTTTCGGCCCGGCGCAAGATACACGCTGCGCTTATGAAAGATGGGCTTGACCTGAATGGCGACACAGGCATTCACCGATCAATTATTTCAATTGTGCTTGAGAAAGAGGAGCAAGGGCTATGAGTGATCGCGAGAAGCAAATTGCTGAATGCACACACGACTTCTTAATTGCGCTGCCTGAAAGCATGAAGAACGGCCACTTAGGCGCTGTCATTTGCACGTTATTTGAGGCATTTGACCTTGACCATGAAGAACGCGCTCACATCTGTAAGGGTGTCGTGAGTGTCATGCTTGAGGCTGAATTGCGCAGCGATGAGCGCGCGGCCCAAGCCGCTGAGGATGTGATTGCGCGAGCTGCTGCGAAGGCTCGCAAATGACTTGGTCTGAGCATCTGCCGACATTTCTGCTCCAAATGTTTGGCCCTGCTGTGCAGTTGCGGGACGCTCAGACCAATATCGCGCCGGAACCTGCTGGGGGTTGGGTTCCGGCGCATCCAAACGAAGAGCCACCATTTTAGATAGGACACGCCATGCTTGTACACCTGACGCCAAGAGAGGTTGCTCAATGCAATCAGGCCGCAGCAATGCGCTGGCAATTGGCACGAGCTTCTGGCGTCGTTAATCAGCGCAGGGACAAGGGTAGGTCTGACGCCGATCTTGATTTACTGGGCGTCAAGGCAGAGCTTGCCGTGTCGAAGGTGTTTGATCTCGACCACATCCACGCCGTTGGCGTGGACGATGGCCGAGACGTTTGGCTTGATGATATTTCCGTTGACGTGAAAGCCACGTTTTACCCCACTGGTCGGCTACTGTTTAAAAAGCGCGAGGCATTCAAGGCTGACTGCTCTATTCTGGTGTGCCAGCAAGCGCCTGACCGAATGCACGTTGTGGGATACATACCCAAGACGCATTTTATGGATCAGGCATACGAGATCGACCTTGGCCACGGCAAGGGTTGGGCAATGGATCAGGAAAATCTGTTGCCGCTTGAGAAGCTGTGGGGCATTGCCCGCAGCATAAAACTAAAGGAAAGCAAATGAACAAAATCATCATAACAAACGCGCACGCTCATGGCTTTGCATTTGCCTGCGATACAGAAACACAAGGTCAAGTCTTCATCCCGGTTCACATTGCCGAGGGCTTTGATCTTGCGCCGGGCGATGAGATTGAGGCTGTGCTTGTGCCTAATTATCAGGACAAGTCAGACAAAGGCACGCCATGGCAGGCTGTGAAGTTGCAGCGTGACAGCGCAAGCGAAGTTTGCGAAAAAGTCTCTCTGGATAAAACGCAAACATTAAATCAAGAAGCGTTGGACGTAGAAATGCTCACATATATTCTTGCAGGCGGCTACCACACAACGGCAGAGCTTGCGGATTATTTCGAGATTGAACACAAGGCAGCAGGCAACGCAGCCATGCGCCTTTTTAACTCCGGCAAGATTGCGAAGGCAGACGTGCTTAATCGCGTAGGCCAGCAACGACCCACGATGATTTTGTGGGCCGCGTCTGCCAAAACATTTATTGAAGTTTTGTGATTTGTCATTGCATATGTAAAACATATATGCGAACAATGAGGAAATGGAGGAAAACATGACAATTATAAAATCGGAAGACATGTCAAACGAAGAGTATCACGCGCATCATGCGTTTGGCTCAACGTCAGTCAAGACCGCAGCAAACAAAAGCATTGCGCATCTGTTTGGTCAGGAGCGCAAGGACAGCCCGGCCTTTGCATTGGGCAGCGCTGTTCACGCTTACTTGCTGGAGCCAGAGAAAGAGCTTGTAGTGCGTGGGCCTGAGACCCGGCGCGGCAAGGCGTGGTCTGAGCTGAAAGAAGAGTGTGATGCGTCCGGCAAGATATTGCTCACTGAGGCTGACTTTTCGCTGGCAAACGACATGGCCGACGCCTGCATGCAGAACCGCATGGCAAATCATTTGCTCACAAACCCGGACATGCTGGCCGAGGCTTCTTTCTTCGCCACTGACCCAGACATTGACATTGACCTAAAGACGCGTCCAGATGGTCTTTTGCGCAAGGCGGGCATAGTGCTGGACATCAAGACGACACAGGATGCGTCACCCAGAGGCTTTGAGCGCTCTGTGCGTCAATTCGGGTACGACTTGCAGGCTGCGTTTTACATGCACGTCCTAAAGCTAAATGGCATCCGCGTTGAGAATTTTATCTTCGTCTGCATTGAGAAAGACGCGCCGCATGTAACTGCGTGCCATGAGCTTTCCGAGATGTATCTGCGCCACGCTCACAACCGCATGCTTGCTGCGCTTGTTGACATAAAGCAAGCGGTCGAGACCGAGGAATACGGCACAAAGTGGCCAGACTTAAACACAATTCACTTGCCCGCATGGATGGACAGTGAAGAGGCGTTTTAACTTATCCCAGTGCAGGGGTGCTGCACAACATTGAGAGGAGTTGCAAAATGCAACACATGATTACAGAAGTCACCGCGCGTTACCCGCGTCTAAATTCCACTTACAAGTTCGATACATATGAGAACAAGTCGGTGAAATGCGATGCGTTTGACGACGGTGCAGCATATGAGATGAGCTTTGTAATGTCTGACGACAAGGCAAAAGAGCTTCATCGCATCTGCATGGAAGCATATTCCAACGCTGCGGCGCTGGATACAAAGCGCAAATGGCCAGAGAAGCCATCAATGCTCCCATACAAGCGCAACGATGACGGCGAAGTCGTCGGCAAGTGTAAGCTGAAAGGTGCTTACGGTGGTGACAAGACACAGCCACCAAAGCAAGTTGACGCTCAACGCAACAAGCTGCCGGATGATTTTATGCTGACCAGCGGAAGCAAGGTCAACGTCGCAGTTGTTGTTGTGCCATATAACACAGGCAGTCTGAATGGCGTATCACTTCGCCTGCGAGCTGTTCAGGTCTTGGACTTGGCAGAGATGCAGGGTTCGGATGATCCGTTTGACACTGTGTCAGGCGGGTTCACGTCCAGCGTGACAGCAACGCCAGCAGCAGCAGTGGATGATCCATTCGCAATGCCGCCTTCTACACCAGCGCCACATGCTGGTCTGGACGACGAAATCCCATTTTAATCTAAACCAAAAAGGAAACCACAATGGAAGTTACTATCGTTCAAAACATGCCCATCCCGAAAGCAACAAACGGCAGAGCTGGGTCTGTATCGAAATACAATTCAATACTTGACCAAATGTCTGTTGGTGACTGCGTTCAGTTCAAGAAGAAAGGTCAACAGTCTTATTTTCGCGGGCTTCTTCGTAGAAAGGGAATTCCAGCGACAACTAGGAAGCACAATGGCATGTACTGCGTTTGGATAATTGAATGAGTGAAATGTTTTATGCTACCCCGAACCAGCTTTGGAAGATTAACCAGCTCACGCACTTATTGAGTGGAGTTGATGGTGTACCTTCTGCATCTATGCCTCTATCAAAATCCAAAGCGCATGCTTTGCTAAAAGATATGGTCAAGGTTGAGAAGCTAATGAACGAACCTGAAGTGCTAAAGCCCGAAAAGGCAAAAAGCGCAAAAAAGGCAAGTCCTGCTAGAGATGGCGAAATAAAAGTTATCAAAATCTCTATTTAAAAAGAGTGTGGCCCGGCATTTACACGCCGGGCCACACAATACCAAAAAGGAAACCCACCACAATGAAGAAGGTGTATAGATATGGTAGCCGACCACAGCCGTGAAATCAAGTTTCCAGCCGCTCAGTGGAGCGAGTTTGGCCACAGCATCATACGCAATCTTGAGCTTAAAAAGACTGCGCAGGGCGAGTATCACGGCCCATGCCCTTCATGCGCTGGCACGGACAGATTTTGGATCAAAGAGTTCCACGGCGAAGTTATGGTCAACTGCCGCAAGTGCAACGATTACAAATCAATTAAAGATAGACTGCGCGATATGTCATTGTGGCCTCAGCCTGGACATACGCCGAAATTGGAGGTGGCAAGAGTTGACATTGATTGGCCAGAGCGTGACGCCATGAGCGACCACCCGTACCTCGAGAAGAAAAAGATTAAGCTGCACAATGCCAAGGTGGACGGCGACACGCTGACCATCCCCATCATTGATGTGCGCGGCAAGCGCGTTGGCGCTCAGTTTATTGACGCTGACGGCAAGAAAAAGTTTTCCTATCAGCTCCCCGTGATCGGCAACTTTAGCGTCATTGGCGGACCCATTCGAGACTTTGCATATGTTGCAGAGGGC
>Ga0228666_1000274_pt1 | contig 32469 bp, 34 predicted proteins | sample 80DmetaG_FD_182702 | JGI IMG/M metagenome (GOLD analysis project Ga0228666, IMG submission 182702) | Seawater microbial communities from Monterey Bay, California, United States - 80D | ecosystem: Environmental > Aquatic > Marine > Coastal | place: USA: California | collected 2016-10-11 | reverse complement strand
CCTTCAATATGATCCATAAATGCCCAAAGAAGTAATTACTTTATGTCAGACATACCTGGAGAAGAGAGAGAATTTGGCTCTTGTGATATAGAGATTGAAAATAAGGAAGTAGAACCTGGGGATAACATTAAATGAGATATTGCTCGCATATATATGTATATGAATATTACTTATCCTGGAAAAGAAATTATTCCTGAAGGGAAAAAAGAATTATTTAATTCCTGGAATGAAAAAGATCCTATATCTGAAGAAGAGTGTTCTAGATATAGGATAATTAAAGCTATTCAAAAAAATGAAAATATGGTTTTAAAAGAAGCTTGTGAGTAATTATTTATTTTTAATTTTATATATATGCCATTAATAATGTTTCTATTAAATATCTTTGCACGGATTATAGGTATTATTATAGTTATAAGTATAGTGCTGTGAATACTATGATGAACCCTTAAATGAATCAGTACCATATTCGAGTGGGCCAATCAAATATTTGAGAAAATACATCAAGAATGTGATAATTGGTTTAAAAAATATAAAATAACTCCATGATGAGTATTAATAATGTTTATTTTGCTACTAGTAGGTATGTGATTAATAGCTAATATACTAGAAAGTATTTTTGGTAGAAATATTATCTAGTATGGAATTACATATAGTTACTCATTTTTATATCTTATAAAAAATATTCTCAAAAAATTATTGAATTGTTCGATCAAGTATGGTATAATTTTATCATTATATGTAACTTGGTAGATAGTGAACAATAAAGGAAATATCAAACAAGAAGGATCTCTTATAAATAAGTATTATAAAGGAGGTCTTAATGATTCAGAAATAAATGAACTAGTACATTCTCAAGTATTAAAATTATTTAATGCTAGCAAAAAAAGTCATAATCATATATCTCACATACCAGATGAAAAACTACGCAAGGACCTAGAGACATCACTATCTAACTGGGAAGACAAAGAACTAAAACCAAAACTAATCACTACTGAGAAAATAGAAGACCCTATACTATATTACCCAAAAAACTTAAGGGAATGAGAATACTCTAAGTATATACATGAATGAGAAAAATTTTTTATAGAACAAAAAAAGGATATATAGTCTTATATACCCTTCAAGTTCTCTTTTGCTTTTTCAAACTCTACCTCCCTCTCACAGTACTCAACTGCAATATCTTCCTCATGATACTCATCTAAAGCAACTTCCGATTGATGAATAATATTTTCTTTTTCCTCTTTATTATATCACATAAAAAATATTTATTATTTAAATTACTCTATTAGGTAATAGTAATTATTATCATCCTCAAACTTCTCTCAATCCCAGGAATCAATTCTCACTCTATAGCTTGTATCAATAGGATAAAAATTTTCTTTTCATAAATACGCAATTTCAACCTCTAAAGTCTGTTCTTGAAACTTATGATACTTGATAAGCTTTTGTCATACATGTAGTTTTGTATGGTCCATTTTTTAAGAGTTATGAATAACTTCTATAAAAATAGCATAAAGAGAATAAGTGTTTTTTCAAATTGTTTTTTATTCTTCTTCAAGAGAAATGTGTCTTTCTCTCATTATTTCTACTCAGTCGACATATGTAACTGTATATTCAACTCAATCTATTTTTTCTTTTCTCTTTTCCATGATATTTTATTAATATAAAATTAAATACAAGTTTAATTAAACACTCAATGTATCTGCTCAAGGAAACATAAAGCCTTTTTCTCAAGGTACTCATATCTTTCAATCTATATAAAAAATTTCACACTCATAACATCAATTCTTTTCTGCTTCTTTATAAAAATTAGCATGGGTATATCAATCAATATAAGGATAAGTCATATGTTTATCATAAAATACTTTATCACTTTCGGCTTTATTTTTAAATGGCCTTATTCACTTAATATTATGTCACAAATATTTAAAAGTAATCATAACTAAAACAATATTTAAAAAATAAAACTATTCCACAAAATCCCCTCGAATCTCATCATTATAATCAGCTGTCAACTCAACTATTTTTCAGGTTTTGTCTTTCACATATACCGATGGAGCAGTAAGTGGAACATTACCGTCATCATCTGCAAAATGCCCATCAATAATACTAGCTCCTTCTAAAACATTTATTTCTCAATACTCTTCATCAAATTGTATAAGCACTCACTCTAGTGTTTTTGGTGTCATTTTATAAAGAATTAGAAATATAAACAGTCTCTTCGGCTTCGTACTGATCAAATCTCTTACTATATAACCATCCTAAGTAATTATATATATACTTGTATTCTTCAGTAAGCTTTCCTCCTTTAAGAGAACTAATCTTACCAAGAATAACAGGAATTTTTTCTAAAATAATACTATCTGGCAACGATTCTAATTTCTCTAAATACTTATTATCCATTTCAGAAATAAACTTTAGATACTCTACTAAATTTTGTGGTTTATAATACACAACATCATACCTTTTTAATTTTTCTAATAATACAAATTCTTCAGATATAACATTATTTTCTATCTTGAGTTCAAACCCTTTTTCCGTAGAAAAGGAAAGTGTATTTCCATTTAGGTCATAATCTGTAAATAGTACATACTCTTCTTCATCACTATATCTGATATATGCATTAAAATTTGTAAGATCTAAATCAGTAACCTGTATATGTATAGGCTGAGTTAATTCAATTCCTCTTTTCATAGTACGGTTTACAAAGGGTTCATAGAGAACTCTATATATTCCACCGGCATACACTCATCCGTTGAATTTACTTTGGTATGTTCTCGTTTTTGTTTGAGTTCCTTCTTCTGCAAGAACCATAAGTTGTCTATTTCAGATCCTTGAATAGTTTCTCTCTGTTTTGTCTGCTCTTAATACACTGTAACCACCTCATCTTCAAGAAGTTCCTTGGCTTGTTTCTTCTAATTGGACTACTTTATCAAGAGGTATGTCAATATGAAGAGGTGTTGCTATAATCTCAAATACTTGTCCGTGACTTCATACATTTGGTGTACTATCAAGATTCACTGTTCCTGAAGGAATGGCAGTAGAAGGAAAAGTATACCCATCCTTAACCATATTACATATATAGTATCTGTCTCATACCGTTTCGTATGAGAAATAGTACCCATTTGCATCAGTTGTTACTGGATTTGGTTGAGGCTCTCAATGAAGCAAAGGAAGTGTTGCTGGAGTTGTTTCCCCTTCTTTACAGAAGGTAATTTGTGCTCACGCAATTCCTTGTTTCGTTTGAGAATCATAAACCGTTCCAAAAGGATCTGCAATAACCATATATACTATATTGCTCGATACATTATGTACGGTATCAATAATTATTATTTTATTCTCCCCTCCTGGTAGAGCTACATTCGAAGTAACACTTGAGGTTCCTCCTCAAGAGAATTGTCATCTCGCTATCTCAGTAATAACATTGTTTCCTGAAACTTCAGTATATGAATATACCTTATACATCGAGAGTGGTTCTCAAATAGCTTGGAAAGATATAATTTGAGTCTCGAAAGAGTAGATATCTTTCACTCAACTATACTTCGATGATAAAGAGCTTTCATCTATTCTCGGAACAATAACAGAGTTTGCTACTACATTAATAGTACGAATATCATTTTTTGGAGTACCATTTACTTCAAGATCCACACTTAATGATCCAAGTGCTTGTGAAGTGTCTGTCTGCATAGTGAATATACCATTATTATCAGTAGTACCTGAAGCAATATATGTTCCTGACCCTGTTTCTTTAATTTTTACACTTGTATTTGGTGTTGCATATCCAAAGAAAGATATAAGTGTTCCAACATCTTTCCCATTCGCAGGTGTTACTAAATATCACACAGAATCTGAATACGCTTTAAAAGTATTCACAGTAGTCTTATTTCAAGCGAGATCTTCTAAATAGTATTCAATATCGTGTTCTAATGGTGGATTCGTAAGTGTATAGGTATAATCAAATGTACAAGGGCTCGATAATGTTTCAGAATGTACTTGAGATGCATTATCTTTCACTATAAGTTTTAATCCGGTTTCTGGAGTACATGTACCATTAATTCTTATTGTATCCCAAGCATTTTGTCAGGCTGATATAATATTTGGTTCACTTGGAGCTGTAGTATCAACCGTGAATGAAGTAATACTTAAAGAAGTAGATATATTTCCTTTCGTATCAGTAACTTGTAACGAACAGTCACTATAAGTTCATTCAGATAAAGTGTTAAAAGAAATAGTATTGTTTCATGTGTTTGCACTTGTTGTGACAGAACTACATGAACCTGAGTATGATATTGAACCAGTTTCAGTAGTGTTAAAAGTATAACTTGGTGTTGTGTCATTTGTATATGTAGATACTGGCGTTATCTCTGATAATGTTGGGGCTGTAGTATCCTTTTCGATAGTAAGTAATACTGGGGCTGAGTCATCTATACCATCATTTGCCTTCGCATATATATTTTTACTTCCATCAGATTCTCAGGACAGGTCTATTGTGAAATTTGCCTCAGAGTTATTATAGTATCATTCTTTTATAGTGATTCACGTACTTCCAGAAGCTGTTCAGAACTCTGTATTATTTGTTCATGGTGTAGTTGAGAATTGTCCTGGTGTATTTGATAAATACTGTTTCTCTCCATTTGTAAGTCCAGAAAAAGAGTATATTGTTCCTGATGTTTCTACTTCAGCACTAGCACCTGATGAAGTATTTTGTTTAACAACTCAAATATAGTTTAATTTATTTGAGTTTGATGCATCTGTTTTATATATTTTACTCGTATCTTCTCACACAATTACTCAAGTACCTGTTCTTACAACGTCATTTTGAAGAAGATCTTCTCCGGCAGTAAAGTTTCTTGTTGTTATAAGTCAATCAACATTAATATAATTTACTCCATCAAATGAATATTTTATTGATGGTGTAGAATATATATTAAAATAAATAGAATCATTGTTCACAGTAAGTCCCCCTTCTCAAGTTGTAGAAGATATCCCTTGAGTACTATCTTTAATTACTAATAGATTCTTCCATTGTGCATTATATGCTGAATGGGTACCATAAAACTCTATCAATGAACCTGAAGATACTGAAAATGAGCCTGTAAAAGTTTCGAACTGATCGCCATTATATGCTCAAACTTTTTGAATCTGTAGAATTTCTCACCCATTTTGCCTTACTGATACTTTCGCTGTGTTTCTGTGAGCCCTCATATCAATTTGAAGTTCTAATTGTCCTGATAATGGTGCTGTAAATTCTGTCATTTTAGTCCAACCTGAGTATCAAAAATACGTCTCTGTTGGATATGAAAATATTTGTCCATTGTTTCCATCTAATACTAATTTATTACTAGAGTTCCCTGTTGGATTTGAAAGAATGAAATAATATTTTTGATTTGCTTGTATTGAAATATCCTCTCATAAGTCTAATTCTAGATTCATTCCATTTGTGAAAGAGAATGTTTTTGTAGTAATCACATCACCTGTATTTAAATTTCCAGAACCATCTGTTCAGAATATTTTAAAATCAAAATTTCAACTTCACACCGTAGTTCAAAGTATTTCAATTTTTCTGATTGATGTTTGAGAATGATAAAATTCCATTCCATATATAGTATTTCAATAAATATTGAATGTTGTATCAACTGAAGTACTTGTATAGTCTTGGTCTGGTTCAAGACTCGTAATTCATACTGTTATTGGAAAGTTACCTTCATTAGAACTATTAATATAACTTTGAGAAGATGATACCGATGAAAGACTAGGAATGCCTGAAGCATAAATGATTCTTATTATAAATAATCCTAAAATTACAAATAATGGAACTAGAACAAATGAAATTTTTTTCTTCATCCCTTTTTGTGTTAATATATATTTTAAATCCTCCATATTATATATTCAGTTTTTAAAAATGCAAATTTAGTATAACATATTATTTAAAATAAAGCAAGTTTTTCGCATAAAAAAGAGCAATATATAATTGCTCTTTCTATAAAATACTATATATGAATTTTATGGCTATTTATTCAAATATTTTAATGTATCTTGGATATCAGAATTTAGTATTTCAATGTCTATAAAATCTTCTCCTCCGGCTCTTTTAATTTCTTTTTCATATAAATGTTTGAAAATTGGGTTCTTTCAAAAAACTTTTTCATCATAAGTCTCTTTATATGAATTATATTTATCTTTAAACTCTTCTATTTCTTCTTTCAAAAAATCCTGTTCTTTATCAGAAGACACACTTTCTCTATTTTCTTTCATATCTTTATCTAAAATATCTTCACTATCTGTAATTTCTTTTTCTTCTTTTATATCTTTATTTGAAATATTTGTTTTCTTATCTTTCAAAAGAGAATCAGGAATATTAATATCTCAATCATCTACTTCTTTTATTCATTCTCCGTCTGATTTAGAATCTAAAGAAACTTCTTCTAACTTTTTCTCAATACTATCTTTATCTTTCTCTAACTTTTTCATATTTGCTTCTATTTCTCTTATCTTTGGTTTATTTTTCATTGATGTATTATCTAAAGATGCTCTTTCAGATTGGAGTTCTTGAAAATCTTCTTTTATTTCTTCTAGTCTATCATAAGACTCTTGGGTATCTAATTTTGCTTCCAGTTCTTCTTTTTCCTTCTTCAACTTATTAATATTTTCCCCTATCTCTTTTGTTTGATTCTTATTACTCAAAGATCCTTCTTTAGCATCAATTTTTTCAAGCCTATTGTTCAATTTATTAATCTTGCTAGTAATTGTTTTAACTCTCTCATAGTCATTCTTATTAAGTGAATGCTTTGCTTCTTTCTCAAGATCTCTTTTATCTCTCTTTAACTTTTTAATATAGGTATCAATTTTAGTTATTCTTGGTTTATCCTTTAGCGCCTTTTCATCTAAAGGTGCTCTTTCAGATTGAAGTTTCTGTATTTCTGTATTTATTTCTTCCACTTTGTCAAAATATTCGTCTGTTGAAGTTAAATACGTAGCTCACACTCCAGTAGTAGCTGTAATTCAAGCCTTTATAACCTTTCAAATATCTTTTCTTTCAGTTATAAAACCTCAAGTAGCCACTCAACTAATTATCTTTGCTGTATTTTTAATAGGCCTTAATGAATCTCTTATTCACTGTTGTTTCTTATCCAAGAACTCAGTAGTACTTTTTACATATTCATTTTTCTTCACTAACTCTGAAGTTTTATCTATCACTGGTGCAACCTTTGATTTTACATCTTTAAAGATAGGGTTGTTTTCTTTGAGATCCTCTATAGACATTTTTACTTCATTGTATCAGTCTTTACTCTCACTTACTAAGTCATTATATCAACCAACTCATTTCGCTTCAGGAAAAAATAGGTCTGTTAAAAAATTTGATACACCATTAAATATTACTTTAATAAGGAATTTCTTTCAGAAAATTATCACCCCTATAAGTAAAAGTAAATATATAAAAGCATCTATTGAGAAGTTGTTAATATTTCCCACCAGACTTACCCCTTCTGTTTCAATAGAAGGTATCGAAGCTCAAATAACCGTAATAAATTTGAATATAAATATAATACTAACTACTGTAATAAAAAGAGAAATCATCCAAAACATTGCATATACAGAAAACTTAGTAAGTTTTGCAGATACTGAGGTTCCTTCAAATACATTCCCTTTTTTAAGAGTTCCTCATAAGAATCAAACAGCTGATAAAAAGAATACATTCAATAGAGTTATGAGAAATATATCTCTCATATATATAAGAATAGATATGAATAAGAGAGCAATTACATTGGGTATAAAAAAGATTATAGTCCAAAGAGTAACGGAAGTAAGAGCTCCGAGTTGAAATGTATCCATACGAATTCCATCAATAACATTTGTTTGGTCAAGTGAGGTGAGCTTTGAAGTAGAGTCAATAAGGGAGGTTTCAAAAAGAGTTATAGAAGACTGAAGCCCTTTATATAAAAAGGAAAAAAATAGGACAAAGACTAAAACAAAAAGTACTTTCATTACAAATAACTTATAATCATCTCATCATCTCCCAGTACCTGTTTTTAAGAAATAGTATAAAATTACAAATCATAAAATAGCGAGAGAAAAAGAGTTGATCATACCATAGAGTGTAGTCACATCAAACATACTTCCTATATTCTCATATGGTATATTAGGAAGCTCATCAAATTTTGCATACCCAAAAGCCGAATTAGAAACAAATTCAGAAAATGCGAATAATATGCCATTTACAATAGAAACCATAACACTGTTAAACCATCTTTTTACTCATCATAATTTACTATCATCTAACTGATACATTTTAAATGCTTGCTTCCTTGGGTCTTTAATACAAGTAACAATGTTATTACTTTCTCCTGGTCTTAGTTTTCATCCACAATCAAGTCATGTATTAATTTCAACTAATGTTTGTCTTTCTCAATATCATAAATCTTTATTCTCTTTTTGAAGAACACTTCTTTTCGCAAGAAGTATTTTTCTCTCTTCAGAAGATGCTCTATCAACTACAGATTGTTCATCACTTTCTATAATATCTTCTTCATTTTCTACATTCTCTCATTCATATTCATCAACTAAACAATACACAAAACGAAGCCTATCATCATCTGATAGCCTTTTGAGTACCGTTTCGCTCTTTATATTAATATTGGTACTTGATATACATCTTTGCTCTTCTCATCAAGCAAAAGATACTCATATGGTAGCAATGTATATAAGAAACAAAAGGAAAATATTTTTAAATATTTGCATAAGAATTTTGTTATTTATGTTCATATGTAATTCTATCATAATAAGATATTATTCGCAACAATACTACCATTCTACCTCCTCTCCTGTAAATTGATTGATATTATTCTTGTAACTCCATACACCATCATCCAACTCAGCAAATCCTGGTGGGGTAGTAAAATAGATCCTATCATCAAAATATATCCATTCTGATGGTTCATTTACATCTCTTTCATAAAATTCTGGAGCCTTTCTTTGGAAATCAAAGGCTGTACCAGTCCAGTTTCACAAATGCCTTAGAGCTTTTACACTTTCCCCTGTATGATATGTACCATCTCAATGCCAAGATCATACCGAATCAGTTACCTCTCAATCTATGTATATACTTCCTTTCACTATAATTCAAATATATGGCAGTTCTTTTATTGAGCCTTTTTCTTCAATAGAGTATTTCATATTTGAGTTGATATATAAATCCCCTCAAACCACTAACGTTCATTTTTCTCAGGCCACTATTACATCTCCTCAAGATTTTTCTATAGTAAGATTATTTGGATAATAATATATGTGATTCAGCTCCATATCAATTCTACTTACTGTAGTATCTGTCATAGTTTCTACTGTTCAAAATTTTTGTTTATCAATCAAATCAGTATAAAAATCTCTTGCATTCGTGAGTCTATCATACACATATCCATGTCCTTTTATTATTTGTTTATTATACAAATACCAACCTGTTTTAGACTTTAAGTTCGTGGTAGAAGTATTCGATGAAACAACATAATCACCGTGAAAAGAACCAACTGGTGCATAGAGCTTCGGCGCTGATACTACATTTGATACATCTGATTCTCATAAGTCATACCTATTCGCAGTCGTACCTTCTTCTGTAAGTCCATTGTTTGTATGCACATGTCCGTTTGAAGTTTTAATCCAAGCTGAAGATCCTCAAACAGTAACAAACCTATATGCTTGTGCATCGAACTGAAGTGTTTCTCTATTAATCATCTCCCAACGATAGAGTGTATATGTTCTGTACCTTATAAGAGAGTCTGAATCACATCAACCATCATTTGTACATTCTTTCTCATACTGACATTTATCGGTATCATATGGAATATATTTCCAGGTATCTAAATATGTCGTTCCTGAAATCGTAGACTCAATTCTTCCATCGGTTCCATTTTCAAGTGCTCTATGCTCTGTTGAACTTAAAGGAACAACTTTTGTTCCTCCATTTTTATACCAAGTGTTGGCTTCGGAGGACGAAACTGCGTGTCCAGGGTATAAACTTCATTGAGATAAAATTGTTCTCGGTTGAGAGCTTGGAAGGGTCGTATTAAGAGAAAAAGATATCGCATTACTTGAAAGATTTATGTTCGATCTCGCAGAAGTTGAAGTAGAAGAAATATTGTATGTGAGAGAGTTTGGAACATTCGGCCACTCTAAATCATCACATTTTCATCTTGAATCTGTATAAGTTCATTCATCTGATAAATCTGGATACATATTATCTTGATTCGAACCAGTATATTTATAGGTATATTTAATAGGAGATTGGTCATATCCATCTGGTCTTGGTTCTCCATCAGGTGAATTAAGAAGTTTTGGTCTCGAATAGAGCTCTAAACTAAAGTCCCCTCCACTTACAGTATTGCTTTGGTCAATAATAGTATGAAATACAATATTGCTATTCTTAGTATCTGTCTCCCCTGTTCATGTATCATAACTTAAAATACACTGTTCTTCTATTCTTGTTCCAGGATCCTGTCAGTCTTTCACTTGTACAGAATATTCAACAGCAAGTTCCGTTCCGGACTCAAAGTCAGTAAAGGCATAGTTACTTCAACAGTCTCATACACTACACTCTGTTTCAGTGGTATCACTATATCTACCACAAGATACACTCCCAGATGGTATATCTGAAAGCCCTGTATTATCAACTTTGAACTTATAAGTAATATAATCCTTTAAATAAATATCAAATCAAGGTGTTGGTTCAGCATCTAAGACTATTTCAGCATCATATGGCATAGCAACAACTGGATTCGTAACTTCATTCGTATATTGAGTAGTTCATCCGTCATATGAAAATTCATTTTTAACCTTTAAGTTGTCTCATTGTACTACTGTTGAATTTACTATTGCTTGATAGGTTATAAACTTACACTCTCACTTATGAAGTATTCACATATTAATGTTAGAACCGAAAGTAGATATATGAAGCTTCTTATCCTCATCTATTGGAATATCAAGAAGAGACCCATTGAAGAGCAAAGAAGAGTCTTCTATATTAGCACTTCCATCTCCTACAAGAGTAGTTTTTTCTGGAAGCACAGGTTTAACAAAGACATTATTTACTATACTATCAGAGTTATTACATACTTCTGTTTTATAGGTATGAAGATAACCATTCTTTGTTTCCTTCGTGTCATCATCATAACCATTTTCTCCATCAGCTGTTGTATCATCTACCTCTACACTTGTAATTCCAGTTACTTCTCATCATAAAGTATCTAAAAGAGGTTCTAATGGTACATCAGGTCAAAACATATCTATATCTCAAGCAACAGCAAAAGCATTTCAGAAGGCTGTGGATGCATTATGAAGTTTAAATTGTACTATTTGATAATTCGTATGTGATGGAATATTAATAGTATGTTGTGTGATTCACTTAAACTCTGGAGATTGTGAGTTATAACAATTCTCAAAGCCTGGAGTTCATATCGTTCCCTGATTACACAGAAATGAACCTGATGGTCATATGGAATGGTCTGTTTTACTCGTATCTATTCCAGGTACTGTTTTAAAGTTTTTCGTATATTCTTCTGGCTGAAGCGATATTCTATGCACTGGGATATCTTCATAATCCCCATTCTTATTTACTTGTTTTTGGTCTCCATTTGAATCAGTTCTAATAACATTTACATCTATATATGGAACAAGTTCTGGTGTAGAAGTAGAATCATAAGCTATATTATCCATATCAACCGTAAGGAGTTTTACTGTATCATCTCCTGGTCACACCCAAGCATTATAAGTGAGTTCTCCGTGTGTATTTGCTTGAACATGAATAGTGGCAAAGTGCAATTTCCACATATCGCCTGGTTGTACTTTATCGTCTGATCACCAGAGTGTTTTATCTGAATGTGCAATTCATATATAGATAGTTTCATCTTGAGGAGTACGGAATACGAATTTTTTAGATATGTCTTTTTGGAAAGAGAGTCAATTAAAATCTTCATCATCTCAAAAATAAGTTTTCACCACTAGAAGCTCATCATTTCATTGTTTTACTACCAGTTCTTTTGTTGTTCATTCTGGAAAAACATCATCTCATTCTGGATTATTATAATATCTTGCATTATCAAGAATAATATCAAAAACATCTACATATCAAGACTGTCATGCAAATATATGAGCTGGTATCTTTGACTGTATTTTTCTTCATGCTTCATTATTCCATTCGAATACATACAATATAGTGACACAACCAATAGGCTGTCCATTTGAATCACATATAGATGATGAAGAATAACTTTCACTACTCTTTATAGCCGGATCCTTTATTTCAAAACTCGTAAGCTTCTTTCTGCCACTACTATCATCCTTAACAAGAACTCAATATCCACCAGGATAATAGTCCATAGAATTATTTGGTCCTGATGCTGTAATAGAAAGATGGACACTTTGGTCCTGATCATAAAGATATGGAAAATAATAATAACTCCCACTAAAGTTCGCCCATGCAAAATATCATCAAATAAAAAATATTGCTGAAACAATGATTCATATGAGTACTCTTTTTCTAAAGTTCCTTTTTTTGTTCATTTAGGCAAGATATAAAATAAAACCTTCTCTATATATTATATACTCATTTTTATTAAATGCAAATTTGAGATACATGTGGTCTAGTTTTAGAAAAAATTCCTGTTATTCTTACATTCTTCATAAACTCTTTCAAACTCTGCCATAACATCTTCTAGTTCACTCCTTAGTTCTAATACAGAAGAGTGATCATTTAAGTCTTTTAATATATTGCTAGACTGGGTTCTAAAATTTCAAAGCTCCTTCACATAATTATCTCAAACATATGGGTCTCACTTAGAGTATATTCGTAACTTTTCAATGTGAACTCTAATCTGACCAATAAAGGACTTTACTGCTTTTAGGTCTTTTCTTACTGCTATCATTGTTTTATATTTAGGGTAGTATTTTTATATTTTATAGATTGTTCTATATCTAATAATGATGCTATTCTTGTAATCATATCTACTGATAGCTCTCTTTTTCCGTTTTCATATTCTGATATTTTTGATTGTTTCAATCATAATTTATCAGCAAAATCTTTTTGAGAGAGTCATAGATACAACCTAGTTACTTCTACTAAACTAGATATATTGTCTATCACATCATCTGATACATAGTGTATTCTTTTAAGTCTTAATCCAGTTTTTTTTATACGATAATGATACATTCAACTTCACATATACCACCTATATCCGTTAATATTTCTTATTCTTATTTTTTCATCATATTCTCTGACATCTTCTTTTCTGACTCTCATTGCCTCTTCTATAATGTTAGAATCTTTATAGTCATATTCATATTCTAACACTAGTCCCTCCCCATATAATCAAGCTTCTTCTTTCGAGTTCACATAATTATCTATTTTATCATTATTTTTCTCTTTCATATATGAAAGAGCTATTCCTCTATATATTCTTTTTTTCTCCATATTAAAGAGATTATCTAATATAATTTTAGCATATTTTATAATTTTATTGTCTTCCCCTCATAAACTTCTATCATCCTCCAATAAATCAATAATCGCCTGTATCTTATTTTTATTATCAATTAAATAACCTCCTCACTCCTTAATCGCATTTTTAATATATTCTATTCCATTCATATTTTATATTATTAGTAATATAAATTTAACTATAATACATTATATATCACTTAATAAATAATGCAAATATATTATATATAATATATTTGCATTATTTATTAAAAATTTTGCATTCACAGTAAATTACATTATCATTCTCATGAGGTTTGGTGGGTTCGTCCCAAATTCTCGGACTTGTTTACAAGGTACCGGTCAGGCCTCATATTAAAAAAAGATTGAGGGACTCAGCCCATTACACGAACATATAAGCTTCGGTATCAATTTTTAGAAAACAAGCTAATTCTTTTTAAAAGATTAGCTTGTTTTTATTTTCTAAAATTAAAAAATTACTTTATATCAGATACAAGTGGCTTAATTATAATATCTTCATCTATTTTTTCAAAATGTATACCATAACCATCTGGTGAAATTCTATATTCCTTAATATCGCTTATACTTGATTGTGATAATTTTTTAGTATAGTTTCTAGGAATAGAAATACTTTTATTATTAAAAAGCCTTACTGATATATTCCCTTCATTTGAGAATTTAACTCATTTTATTTTAAATTTATTTTCCATATTTTCTAATTATTAAAATAAATCGGAAAACTGAAGAAAGCAAAATCTTAAAGGAATATAATCTAGCACTCAAAGATATAAAAAACTGAGATTTTAATATCTTTGAATAAGAAAATACCAAAAGGCAATTTCAAACGACTACAATTTGTAGCCACTTCACTTCATTCTTTTTTAAGCTAACATTTTCAGATGTACGATTTTTTCGTACACTTCACTTCCAAACCTTCTCTTTTCACCTTCAAGGCTCACATACTTTCGATATATAAATATACTGTCTTTAGTGAATAAAATTACTACATATTTATAATTCTATATTTATAATTATTCACATATATTTCAAAAACACGCACCCTCACAGGTCGTATATTTATTCTTCTTTACGATATTTGTTTAGAAAAAATTGCTTTAAATCTCTGAAATCAAATAATCTCTAATATTTCTAAGAAGTCTCCCCGAGTACCATAATTTAAAAACCTCTCTACTATTGCATTTTCACTTAAATTCTTCACGTCCCTTATTTCCCAAAACAAACACTTTCTTTTCAATGCAAGATCAGATAGTTTCATATGAAAATAGATAAAAATTAAAAGTATTATCAATCTAAAGAAAATCAGCAAAAAGGACAAAAATTCACTTCATTTTCATACTCATAATTTCACACATATAGTTTATTAGAATAGCCATAGCAATATTCAACAGCAACTCCATACCTTTTTTCCTCCTCAACCAAGTCTCATTTAATATTTAACCCTCTCTTATTTCATTGAATATTCTGTATTTTACAAAAATGAGAAATATCTTTTCTAGAAATAATAGTATCAACCTTAGGTCCTATATGTTTATTCTTTTGTAGTTCTCTCTCAAGAATTGCTCACTCCATAACATCAGCAATCTTATGAGAATAGAGTGTTTCTTTTGAAAGTATTTCATCCTTCTTTTGTATATATGGATTATTCTGAAGTATCCAATTTCATATTTCATAGTGCTTCGAAGTAATTCTTTTTTTATGTTTATCTCTGAAAATGAAATCATATACCATGAGAAATTTTTGCTTTAATTTTGGATTTGCATCAAAAAATCTATATATATCCTCTTCAGATGCATAATTACAAATATGAAAAAAATACTCCTGAAAATAGTAATTATCAAACTTGTTTTCATCCAGAAACTTTAGTTCAGGATTCCAGAAAATATTTTTATCAAAATCTTTCATTAACGCAATAGTTATGATGCTTTTATAATCTTATAAACTCTTTATTCTCAATCTTGTAAACCTCTAACTTCTTGTATCGTTTCAATATAAACATCCAAACTTCACCACTTTTCTTGATATCTTTTAATTTCTTCCTCTACTATTTTTTCCATTTGTTTTTTACTCATTTTTCAAGCATTTCATAAAACTTCTAACTTATTCATTTTCAAAATATCATCTAAGTAATTACTCCAATCTTGCATTTTTATTTCTCTTTCCAAGGAAACCTGAAGTTCTGCAAAGGAAAAGAATTGCTCACAAAGAAGGTATAATTGTTTTAATTCTTTTTCAAGTAGATAGTTTTTTCAAGTAGTGGCCTCTTTTTTTGTGATAATTTCTTTCTTAGCTCCTTGCATTCCAAGAGCTTGTTTATCTGAATTTACTCTATTCACTATAAGTTCTGCTGCAGTATGTCCAGTAATTGCATACACAAACTTATTTTGTATTTTTGCAAAAAATTCTCTTGTTATTTCGTTTTTACTATCATAATCACTTGAAATCTTAAAAAGATCTTTTATTTTTTCATAGATTTGTTTCTCAGAAAACCTTATTTCTCTAACTCTTTTTAACAGATCATCAAAATCTAATTTTCCATTAATGGTATTTCAATTTTCCAACCTTTCATCGTCCATCACAAACCCCCTTAAAGAAAACTCCTTCAATACTCAAGTAGCCCAGTTTCTGAAACCAATAGCCTTCTCACTGTTTCTTACTCTATAGCCAACAGCAAATATTACATCTAAGTTATAATAATTAGTTGGCTTATTAAAGCTATTTCCGGTTTTGCCGGAATTACTTGTTTTCTGCATTGTTAAGCTTTCTTTTTTTTCTCATTCAGAATATATATTATTTATATGCTCAGATATAGTCTTTTGAGACTTTCAAAACAGTTCTCAAATTTGAGTCTGAGTCATCCATACATTCTCACTCTGAACTAATACCCTTATTTGTCATTCAGAGGTTTTATACAATACTAAGCTATTTTCTAACTTCTTTATCTCATTCATATAATGCTATTAAGAATTATGATGGTTCTCTATATATTCTTCAATATCTTCAGGTTGAACCCCCTCTAAATAGAAAGGAGTGGTATATGGAACATATTCTCCATAATATTTCTCATAGATAGTTTCTACATCACTTTTAGTAAGTCATTGGTTTTTGTAGTATAAGTACATTTGTCTTACACATTGTCATATTCTAGCACCACTTCTGTGAGCAACTGGATCTGTATAATAATTCTTGTAATATATACCTATAAACTCTTTATGCTCATCGGCTACTGAACTTTGAGCATCTGTATAATGTCTTAAAGCATTGTTTGTATATACTTCAGCCGGAAAGTTAGCACAAAATTCAAAACCATCTCATAAATCTGTCTTTCAAGCTATAGCAGTAGCTTCTTTATGTGAGATACCATTTGCCTCTAATGTTTTTCTATTTTGAGACTCCTGTTGAACATTAGCCACATTCGATGCTGAAGAGCTTGTAACAACTTCTTCAATAATTTCATCTTTTTCTTCTTGAGTTTCTCCGATTTCTATATCATCGCCATACTTAACAGCATCTTGTTTAGCATAATAAGAATTTTCTACTATAACTATTTCATCTCCTGTAATGTCCTCTAATTCATTAAGTGTTTCTATAAGAATTCCTTTATATATGCTTGTTGAGTTTTTCATATTACTTCTTAGGTCACTTACTTTATCCAAGATATCGTTATATAATTCGATAAGACGTTCCTCTTTATTTTTAGAAATATATAAATTAGTAATTTTACCTATTTGCTCCTTATATGAAAGCACTATATTATCATATACCCTTTTCTTTGCTTCTACTTTATTAGAAACATCAATAGCTTTTTGCATCTCCGGAGAAATCGCAAGAGTTATATTTGCAAGTGGTGTAATAGTACATATTACAAGAATGGTGAGTAGTGTAGTTTTGATTATTGTTTTCATATTATAATAATTATGAAATAAGTAGTCTTTAAGTGTGTTGTTAGTGTGATTATACTAACTTAGAGCTTTTTGCAAATTAGAGTTTACAACATTGAGTGTATCAATGGTATCTATATACCCTATTTTCTTGCCCTCTTTTGATACAAGTTTTATAATCCTTCCATTTTTATATCTTTTCTGAGCACCTAATTCTGTTATATTTTTTTCAGATGCATATTCTATTAAAGAAAAATAAATGAGCATATTTATGTTTAAAAAAATAAGATATGTATACATTATATTCTTTTTACAATCATTTGTCAAATAAAAAGCATACTAAAAGTATGTTTTTTATATTATATATCAATATTTTATGAACATATAGCCAATATTATATACTATTAAATAATATATTTTTCATAGTATATACTAAAAGTATGCTTTTTATATGGTAGAAATCTTAGTATTCATAATTACTATTTTTTAATCAAATAATTCCATATCTATAATAGGTCTTTTTCTACTAGAAGAATCATGAATCATTAATCCAATATCTTTTTTGAAATATGAATACTTAGTATTATTGAGAGTGAACTTATCTTGATTTTTAGCTTTTCATTCCTCTAAAATTCTTTTTAAATCCTTGATCACTTCTCTTTTAGATTTTCATACATGAAAAAAATCTGTAGTTCATTTAATTGATTTAAGTTTATATCTTTTACGTTTTCAATAATATATCTCTATAATTCCATATGTATCATTTCTTTTCCCTATTCAGTAACACCATTTTATTTGCATATTTTCCCTTTTTATCTAATAAATTACTTCACTTGTTTATTCCCTAGCTCCTCCACAAACCTATCATTTCTCTATTTCATTCTTTTTGAACTATCAATAAATTCTTTACAGTTCATTTTCTAGGGCTTCTTTTGTTCTATAAGAATCTCTAAAATACTACAATGGCTGTATAAGTAGATTACTATTCTTCATTGATATGTTTTGAGTTACTGGAAGAAACTTACCTAGCTCTCATATTGTCTCTATACCTGGTAATCTATATTTATTTTCATATTCTGAAATTTTAGATCTATATACTCAAATATGCTTAGAAAAAGTTTCCTGATTATATCATACATATTGCCTATTAATCAATGATAAATTAGATACATTTTCTTTTATATCTTTTGATACAAAATATATTTTTTTTATTTTTAACTGTTTTTTATTAACTCTATAATGGTATACATTTCATGACAAGTTATAATGTTTTCACTTTGAAACATACCACCTATATCAGTCTGCACCATTATTATTGATTTTTACATCATAATCAATGGGATTAATTAATCTTTGATTTATGTCCTCCTCAATAATATCTAAAGATTCGCCTAAAACATCATATTCTATGATAATATTTCAATGTTCTTTAGCAAAATCAAAAGAATTCGTATAGTTGTAATAATCAAACCCCTCTCAATTAATATTATCTAGTAAAGTGTCATAATTAAATTTATTATATCATCTATACAACTTGCTTTCTACGACTTTTTTATTTTCCATATTTTTTTAGTAAAAAATCTAAACTTGTCTTCGAAGTAATATATTGTTCTTTTAACTCAAAAACCATTTCATGATCATTTAAGGTAACTAATACTTTTTCAGCTTGGATAGTGAAATTAAGATATTCAATCCTATAGTGATCCAATACATCTAAGTTTCATACACTCACTGCTATATTCACTTTATCTACATGTTTATCCAATAGCTCTATATATGAATATATATTAGAAATTTTCTGTTTTAGTGAAACCATATATTATTAATTATAATGTCTTATATATAAGACATTATAATTAATTTTTAATTTATTACAAGTAAATGTATAAATTCACCAAACTTAAATCCAGGCAACTAATTCGATATAATTTCCAACCACTCTCTCGCCCTCTTTCTGTCTGCTTCTTTTATGTTCTCATGCTCTTCATTCATTACCCATATACAATGAGACCTTATATGATCATGTAAATCACACCCCCTATCTTTTCCTTCTTTATAAGCCTTATAAGCTCTGCCACTATAAGTATCTCATTCATTACTTTCTACTTGAAACCATACTTTTCCATCTATACAGTCCTCGGAGTTTATGTGTGTACTAGCCTCAACCAAAGAATTAAACTCTTTAGGATAATCTCCTTTCTGTAGCCCCTCAAATTCAGTAATAATAACCCTTTTTACTTTTTTCATATTTTGTTATTTATAAGATATAATTAGTTCTTTACTCCTTTTCATTTTGTGTGTTCTATAAGCATTTCTACAATATGAACCTTAGTTACTGTTGGAGCTTTTTTTATAGTATATTCAATACTCCCCTCTTCCCTTAATACGAAGCTCTTATCTTTTTCTACTATAGAAAATTTTGTTGAATTAAGCCATGTATTAAGTTTCTTTAATTCTTTTTTTCTTTTCAAGTTATACTTTTCCATAATCTATATTTTTTAATTGATATTACATTATCTCTGGAATGTCTTCCATGAGGTCTAAAAGTTCTTTTCTGCTCTCATTCTGAATCATAAGGTTGTCTAAATAGCTCGAGAATCACAGTAGACCTTTAAGTGGGTATTTTGATGGTCTCTTGAGTCTTTTTTTCAATACCTCCAACTTACTTATATGTATAGATACCTTTCCTTTTTCTGTTAATCCAGAAAATGTAATAATTGATATCTGTAAATTGAGTTCTTTTTCTATCATATTGGGTAAATTACAAAAAATAATATAGCTTTTTCCTCTTTTTTCGAATCGACCACTTATAGGCCTCCTTTAGTTTCTAATTTCTCAAACTCTTTACTCATACAAACTGAAAAGTAATTTTCTTTTGATTTTCGAGATTTTTCCCACGAAGTCGCAACAAACCTTTCAACTGTATTTGGAAATAATCGAACGGATTTTATGTAGAAATTACGATTTCGTTGCCAATTTCATCACAACTTATTGCATATTTCTCTTGCTTTTATGGTATTTGGATCAGAAATAATATTATTTGATTTTGCTGATTTTATTTTCTTAAACCTTTGAGACATAAGAAAAGCTAATGATTGTTTATTCATATCATTATTTTGTAGTTCATTTAACTCTTGTTCGAGTTCTCGAATATTATTAGCCACTTCTCAGTATTTTGAAGTTATAGTGGGTTTTAACCTAAATATTTCATTTTTTATAAAATTGATTCTTTCAGTATTTTTGGGTTGTTTTTTATAAGTTGGGATATCAATATTTTCTTTTTCAGTATCTGAGGTGTTATTATTTGAAACTCAAGCGTGTTTTCTTTGCTTACTATAATCTATCCACCTCCCCTGATCCTTTAATTTCTTCTCAACTTTTTGTCTTTCTAGTTCATTTAATTTCTCCAATAATGGCTTTAAATCATACCTATTCTTATAACGTATCTTTTTCCCATATCATACAAACTGCTCTTTTACTGTTATTAATCACTTATCCGAAAGTCACTTAACAGCTGAAGTTAAAGTAGTTCTTGATATACAAGTTGTTTTTGATATAATATTAAGCGAGACTTCAGCAATGAAGTCATTATCCAAATATCAAAATAGATATTTAAGTAATACGTTTTCTTTTTGAGAGACTTTTAACTCCTTTTGGAAAAAATCCAGTACTCTAGGTGTGTACGCTAGGCAAGTGTATGCTAGAGTACTGGACTCTTCTCAAAAGGAAAACGTATTACTTAAATTTAATGATAATTGATTCTCCTCTTTTTTTCTTTCATCTATTATAGTAAAAAGGCCTCATAAGTCATAAGAATTTGTAGAAAAAGAACCACTTTCCTCTCTACTTTGAGACACACTTAAAAACCCTTTCTCTTTTAGCTTCTTCATTGAATTTTGAAAAGTCCTTTTTGTTGTGCCTGATTTTTCTGATATATTTTGCAAATTAGGACATATTTTTTCAAAATGAGAAAAGTTTAAAACTTTTAAAATAAAGTCTAAATCTCAAATTTTTAATCATAACTCCTTAGAGTAGGTAAAAACCTCTCTGGGAATTCTAGTAGTTCGAGTCAAAAATTTATATTTTTCGTAAACTTTCATCAAAAAAGAAATAATATATAAATATTATTTCCCAAAGAATCCATACCAAAATATGGTAAAAAAATTTGCTTTTTATTATGATATCAATATAATAGATACCATAAAAGCTAGGCAAAAGTTTTTATTGATTTAAAGTTTACCGACCAAAGTAAGAATTTTAAATCATTTCTATGGGAAAATCGGCTGTAAAAAGCCGGTTTTTTTATTTTACACTTTCATTCAAAGATAAGTCTTTATTTTTACTTGATCTTCTTCAGAAATAGCTTTCACCTTACTATCCCTAGGATCTTCTAAATAGCTAATTCATAGTTTTTCAACTATATCATCTAATTTTTTGGTTCAAACCCCTACTTCCTTTATGAATTCCATTTTTTTAATTCATACCATTCGTATTTATTTTAAATATATAAGCTTACACCAGTATTTTATTTATTATTTTTAGTAAGTCAAATTTATTTTTATTTAATTTTAGTTACTTTTACTTACTTATTTATTTTTTTCTTTCTTTAATAATATATTTTATTATATTCTTATATACCCCAAAGTTTTCACCCCATTAAAAATATTTAAAATTCTACCATAAATTTTCGTGAAAATAAAAAATTTTGAATTTACATACTATTCTATTTATGTTTATATATTTTATAAGACCCTATAATATGTGATTTTATTTGCAATTCCCTGGAAATTTATTAGTGTATTCTTATATTATTATATAATTAATCTAAATTATGGAAAAAAAGGAGGGAGAAATTTCTTGAGGACAAACGCTTATAAAGTGAGAAAATATTATAAGAGAAGATAATTTCACATCTAGTCCTTTAACATTTTATATGAAGTCAAATATTACTTTAACAGATAAAAGACTTATTACACATTATCCCAATATAATACTAAAACTTATACCTTTATGATTTAACAATACAACATTCAACCTAAAACAAATATCTTGAGTGCAATTACATACAAAGTATAAAGTGATAAAGATAGCTATAAGTATTATTGTTATTCTTGTTTGATTATTTAGTGGAGAATTATTCGTCCTTTTATTGGCTTGATTTCTTTGAATTATCCTATTGTCATGATGAATAGAAACATATATCCTTGTTACAACAAGCTGATGAAGCACTTGTTGTCCTGTAGTTTTTTGGGAAAAATGAAAAGTACAGGAATTAATCAATGATTTAAATTCTAAAATTGCTGAAGGATAATATATATCAGTAATTTTTTATATTAAATTTGTCTATATGTAAAATATAAATAATATATACATACAGGACAGCCTACTTTCTAGAGGAAAAGGACAATGATCAAACAAGATTCATTGTCCTTTTTGTATTTTCACAAAAAATATAAGTAAAGTTTAAAACAAAAAAATCCACCTATTGGGAAAACCCTCGTGGATATTGGTAAGAGTATTATATATAATACTCTTAAAAACACAAAAAAGAATCATTTCACACTCTCTAACCCCGTTTTTGCCAAAACATACTAATACCACAACAATGCAGAAAAGATTAAGTAGAGAGTGTGAAACAAGCCTTTTTATAATAACTCTCTCTTTCATTGATACTCTCCCATTAATCAAGAAATATCTCTTAAAAGAACATGTAAATCCTTTTTTAAATATGGTTTTTTTAAGTTAATTTCACTTTCTTCAAATATAATACCTTTTATTACAAAAAATTCACCAGTCAAACTTATAAAATTTTATAGGTTCCGGTGAATATTGGTAAACACATTATACTTATATTTTTAGATATATAAAATAATTTTACAAAAAAACTAAAAACGATATTATATACATGTTGCCTCACTGTGCAACAAATGTCTCATAGACTATATAATCATATAGCATAAGGGCAAGTAAAATAATGAAATTTACTAACAAAAAAAGCACCTAACTTCGAAATAAGATGCTTTTTTGTTTACTTAAAATCATATGTATTATCACACACTCTTTAAAAAAATATACCATTTCTCTTACCTCTCCACTATTACAAAAAAATTCACCCGTCAAATCTATAAAATTCTATAGATTCCGGTGAATATTGGTAAACACATTATACTGATACTTTATACATAAGGAAATAAATTTGCAAAAAACTTATAAAATGATATAATGCTCTTAGTTACTTGTAAGTAACAAGTCCCATAGACCGTATTATCATATGGTAAATGGAAATAAAGTATTAAATTTTTCTAACAAAAAAGCACCTGACTATCAAATAAGGTGCTTTTTTGTTTATTTAGAGTCCTAATACTATTTTCACAATATCATAGACTAAGTTTGCTAGTATTCCTACTAGAAACTCTATCAGTATAAGCATATGCTAAACTGGTTAAGAAATAAAGTATCGCAGTTTTTTCTAAGACTGCGAAGCCAGTATATAAAAATGTACTCAAAAGTAAAAGTTTCCATTATAGAATTTTAAATATAATAAAAAATATTATTATATTCAAAAAATACACTCAAAGATGAATACTGAACTATTAAATAAATATACTGAAGAGGATTTAAAAGCACTAGATATATCAACACTTAAAGAAATTTATTGAGAAATTGAACGACTTTCGTGCATAAAAGACTTATATTATGATCATCCATATGATTGAATTTACTGATTCTGAAAATTTAGATATTTTTTAGATAGCAATACTTGAAAAATATTATTATTAAATGAACCAAATATAGGTATAGAAAGATTTATTATACCAAAAATACAATTTTTCACTGAACTATGACAACTTTTAGGTCACTATTTAAAGAATATAAAAACTCAAAATCATAATAAAATAAAAATATTTGAAGATATTCCCACTTTAAATTTAAAAAATTATACCATTGAGTCAGAACTTGATAATGAACCGTATATATTTTTATCAAACTGAACAACAATAGCATTCACTTTCACAAAAGACCAAATAAAAGAAATATATTGGTGGATGGGATGAGAAAAAATTCACATTACTGATTATGATAATATAAACTTTCTAAAAGAGAGCTGTAACACGATAGTTCAACAATATACTGATCATTTTTTGGATGAAACAACTGATAAGAATTTACTATTACTTTATATTCTTCATTTTAAACAATGGAATATACCTATTGATACTATAAAAACACAAACAGAGAAAAAAAATATACAAAAAAAGAAGATAGAGTGATACATCTACCTTCTAGAAAATCAGTGATTCCATAAAATATGAAAGACTATAAATGTTCAAGGAAGAATTAGTTCTCTTGCTACAGCTAATCCATACCCTATTAAACTAATACATTATTATAAAACAAAAGATTATACTACTGAAGAAGAAAGGCTACATAAAAAATTTAAAAATAAAAGACATAATTTAGAATGGTTTCAACTTGATTGAAATGATATTGATTATATTAAGGGTTTAATTTAGATGTCTAATATTTCTTTCTGAATATAAGCTCTAACATTAATCTTTACAGGAACTGATATATTTTTAGGCTGAAAAGTATTATTTGCATTTTTTTGCTTATATTCTTTTTCTTCTTTTAAAATTAATTCTTTATATTTTTCATTATTATTTACTATCCAATCATCTACCATTTTCTTATTAAATTCTGTTTTCATAGCTTGAGCAATTTTTTTCTGTTCTTCTTGTTCGTCAATAATTTTTTTTGATTCATATCTTTGTGTAACTGAAGAATTTTGACTAAAAGAATAGTTATTTCTTAATGCATCTTTTATAAATCATATAGGGTTATCTTTTGGTTTACTTAAACATTGATCTATAACTTCATTTATTCTTAATAATTCATAATTGTCCAAAATAGATTTTATATCGTTTTTATTTAATCAAAAATTCTTTAACAACAACATTATTTTTTCTTGTTCATTGTTGTTGTTTTTATTATTAATATCTTCTCATATAATATTATCTTCTAATGTACCTTTTTCATCGATTATGGTATTTCCGTTATCGATATTACCATTACTGGAATCACCGTTACCGGAAAACTCGGTTATGGTAGAATCCTCTTTGCTAAGAGCATTTTTTTTCTCATCTGGATCAATTACATTATCAGGAGTAAATATTAAATCCTTTCACGCAAACCTTCAGCTTTCTTTTTTTTCTACTATTTTTAGTATATTTAATTCTTCTAACTCTTTTAAAAATCATGGTACAACATCTTTATTTAATCAAGAATATGTTACTATTGTTTTTGTATAGAAATTAATATCTTGACCATTAAAATCACTATCCATTTCTGTTAGTGTTGAATAAAGAAGTAACATTTTTGACATTTTTACTTTATTGTCTTTGTATATCTTTCTTATAAGACGGTTTATTTTTTTCTCTTGCCAACAAAAAGGTTGTTTCCTTGTTGATCTCATGGCATTTCTTTGGACCATTTTATATATTTTAAAATAAAAAAATAAGTATAAATTATCGTAGAGAGTAGAATAATTTACACTTATTTTTTAATATTATCCTATTGTTATTTTTAAGACTTGAAGGTTTTTTCCAGCTCTCTACTTCTAGAAAAAACCCTCAAATCCAATAAGGATTAATACCATTATAAAATAAATATAAATATTTCAAATATTTAACTGAGCTTTAGGTTAAAACCATGTTAAAAAATGATATGTATGTGCTACTATTCCATAGAATATATATTTTGTAGTTACTATACTTAATTATCTATATTTACATTTTCTCTTTCCTTTCTTTCATTTTCAGTTATTAAATTTAAAGCTTTTAACTTTTCTTTCATCATTTGTTTTACTTCTAATGCATAGTGATAACTGAGGTCAAAACGAGATTGTATATGTTTGATTGTTACTTTTCATCACTCCCCCATTCATATGGCCATATATGCTATATCAGTTTCTGTATATTTCTTTTCAAACTGATCGTACATAGAGTACTTACTTTTTTTATTATATACCTCTACCTTATTTGATAGAAAAGAAAATATTTGTCCAAGAGTATCAAGGGTAAGTTTTAAATTTAAAGAAAAATGTTTATCTATAAATTTCACACTAATTTTATAAAACCTCCAAAATCATTTACAAAATTTTACTGTAAGTATGAAGATAGCTCTAAGAAAACTAAAGACTTTTAAAATTTTACTTTTGTTTGGAATATCTTCTCAAACCCTGTAAGTCTTAAATCATCAATTTGTATTATTATAAAGTTCGTTTATGAGATGAAAAAAATGTTTATTATTTTGAATATCTGTTGCATTCATATTGAAAAAAGTGAAAAAATATTATAAAGAAAGACAAGGGACTTTATTTACATCATATGGGATACTATATTCTCTTTCTAATTTTTTACTCAATCTATGGTATTCCATTTTTTCTTTATTTTCTTTTTCGTACCTTTTTTTAATTTCTTTTATTCCATTAGATAACATATGTAAAACTAAATAATCTTCAGGAACATCTTTTATATTTTCAACAGCCTTTACACCTTTAATATTAAAAACAGCTGAGAAATTATCGAGAACACTTTGTACTTCACTTATATTTTTATCTCATAGAAAAGATACTTTTGTATTTGTATTTGTCATATTTTGTATATTTAGAAATATAATATAAAATAATAAAACTTGAGTTTGATCTTTATTTCTGTATTATATTAATACAGAAAATATTTTTTGTAACACGATAAAGTATTTGACGGTACTTTTTATCTAAAATGAAATAAGTTGACTTTACGAGAGTTGGCTTATTTTTTTTGCTAACTCATTCGCTTTTTTGCGATTGCTCTAGCTTCTTTTACTTTCGTTACCACTTCTCCAAATAACCTGTTTTGATTTCTTAATATATCCTCTGGTTTTTTTCACTTATCACTCCAATATTTTTTACAAAAATCTGGGTAAGCGATAGCGACCATCTCAGCTGATAAATTATTATAAATTCTAGGAGTATTTTGTACAGCTTTAAAGCTAATATCTGCTCACCTATAATTTAATTCTTTTATCTTAGAAGAAAGGCTTTTATTATTAACAAATAATTTTTTAGAAAGCCCTAGTTCTGAGTATATTCAAACAGTATTACTTTTTGGAGAAAGTGGATCAGAAAAAATATTAAAGATCATACTGTGTAGTGTTAAAATATAAACTACAAAATAAGTATATCTTAAAAGTATATTTAAGTCAAATTTAATTGAATAAAAAATATATAATAGGTAATTTTTAGGTAAGAAATAGAAGAATTATAGAGAGAATATAGAAGAATTATAGAGAGAATATAGAACGAACTGAAGCCAAAAAGAAGAGATAGACACCTTTTAGCTTTAAGTGTCTATCTCTATGTTATGTGGGGGAAGTGAAAATATCTTGATTTACATGAATTTATTATTATAATATTGTTATATTTTAATATCTTTTGATATTAGAAAGGAAGTAATTTATATTGAGAAAACGATCTGAGGAGGTCTATATGTTTTGGCGAACACACTCAATATAAGTTACTTTTTTTGTTATTTTTTTAATATACGAACATATTCTTCGAAGTAATAAATAGAGTTTTTCCACTGTTTTGTTTTTTGAACAATTCCCTTTTCTTCGAGTTCTCATAATTTCTTAATAAGTGTTGGTTTACTTACATCTAGATTTTCTAATAATTCTCAAAATGAAATATAAATATTTTGAAATAATAAATCAATTAAAACTTCTTTTTTATCCATTTTAAGTTCATCAAATATTGTCTCTCTTTTTGTTCGATAGAGCTTATTTATTTCTAGTATTTTTTCACTTGTTATTCTAGATTGTTTTTCTATTGCATCAAGCATATATAATATATAGCCTTTCCGGTTATTATTCACTCTTACTTCTTGTAAGTATTTATAATAGTCTCATTTATTTTCATTTAAGTATCCAGATATAAATAATACAGGATAGTTTATAAGCTTTTGTTTTATGAGATATAGGAGAATTATTATTCTTCCAGTTCTTCAGTTGCCATCATAAAAGGGATGAATAGATTCAAACTGATGATGAATGATAGCAGATTTTATACAACCATCTGCTATATGTAAAGTATCATCATTTATATATTTTTCTAAGTTGTCTAATTTTTCTCACAGAAAATGAGGATCAGGAGGAAAGTATATAGTCTTATCAGTTTTTGCATTTGTTAGTTTTGTTCCAGGTACTTTTCTTATACCTCATTGGTTTTCTTCTATAGTTTGTTGAATTTCTACAATATTATTGATAGAGATAATTCATTGATTTTTTTCTAATAATTCTAGACCAAGAAGTAAAGCATCTCTATATTTTAATGTTTCTTTTTCATTTCCCTGAGCATCTTTGATTGTCTTTGATATAGACACCTTGTCTATATTTGTATTAATATTTTCTATATCGTTTGATCATATAGATTCTGTAAGCACTAAGGAATTAAGAAAAATTTCAGATATTTTTCTATCATTCATTTGTTCTATTCAATTAAGTCTTGCAATTTCTTTGTTTGTTGTTAATACCTTTTGTATTACTTCCCTATCTCATAATACTTCTTCAATATCTGGTGGCAGAAAAGGTAGTTCATTATATGCTTTATCCATAATTGTATTTTTAAGATATTAATATATGTATTATATATCAAGTAAAGAAAAAACAAATTTTTTTACTTGATAACTCTTTCAGGTAAAAACAATACTCAAAACTTTACCTAATATCAGCATCAAGTAAAAAAATAGACAAAAATTTTTACCTGAGAAGTTTTTCAGGTAAAGAATATCAAGTAAATTTTTACTTGATAACTCCCTCAGGTAAAAAATAATATAAAATAACTTACTTGATGTATGTTGATTCACAAAAAAACAAAAAAACTGTGAGTAATAAAATTTTACTCACAGTTTTAAGATAAAAAGAACTTGAAATATAATAACATTGTATATAATATAAGTATATATAAAGAATATAATAATTAAAAATGCTTCGAACCTATAAATATAGAATATATCCGACTCAAGAACAAGCTGAAAATATAGATACTCAGATGTTTTCTTGTGGAAGATTGTATAATAAAATGTTGAAACAAAAAATTGACCTATATAAAAGAAAAGGAATATCAATTTCTCAGTATAATCAACAGAAACAAATACCACTTCTAAAAGATAATAAAGAAATATATAAAACTATCCATTCACAAGTATTACAAAAGGTTATTACTAGACTAGATACATCATTTAAAAACTTCTTCAGAAGAGTAAAGAAATGAGAAAAGCCGTGATTTCCAAGATTTCAATCTCCTAGAAGATATAATACTCTAGAATATAAACAATCATGATTCCAAATATTAGATAAAAAGGAAAATGTATCTCAAAAAATAAAGCTCTCAAAAATATGAGAAGTAAAACTGAAAAAACATAGAGAACTCCCATCTAAAGGAAAAGTAAAAACATTAGCTATTACAAAAAATCTTACTGGGAAATATTATGTAACTCTCGTAGTAGAAACAGAAGATAAAATAATAATAAATCCCAATGCTAATAAACAAGTAGGAATAGACCTCTGAATTAACTACCTTCTTTCACTTTCAGATGGAAGACAAATAGAAAATCCAAAACATATTAGAAAAGCAGAGAAGAAACTAAAAAGGCTCCAAAGAAATATGAGCAGAAAAAAGAAATGAAGTAATAATAGAAGGAAATACAGAAGCATACTCGCTACACAATATGAGAAACTCACGAATGCAAGAAATGATTATCTTCATAAGATAACAAAAGAACTTGTTGATACTTACTGACTCATAGTATTAGAGAAACTTAATGTGAAATGAATGGTAAAGAACCGTTATCTTGCAAAGAGTATCTCTGATGTAGCTTGGTGAAGACTACTAATCCTCTTACAATACAAGGCTGAAAGTGCCGGTAGTGTGATAGAATTAGTAGATCCAAAGTATACGAGTCAAGATTGTTACAACTGTTGAGAACGAGTAAAAAAGACTCTTGCTACCAGAATACATCAGTGTACTTCTTGCTGATATATAGAAGATAGAGATATCAATGCGAGTAAGAATATATTAAAAAAAGGATTAGAACAGTTAGAAAACTGTTCCTAACCTAGAAAATAAAAAGAAAAAAGTTCTAGTACGGTAGGAACTGTCGGATTCTAAGCCTGTGGAGATGTGAGGTTACTCATTCTATGAAACAGGAAGCTCCTTCTATAATTCGTTAGAATTTAGGAGGTGTAGTTCACTCACAATTTCTATTTCACTATAAATTTATCTTTATTATTTTCGACATACCCTATTAGTACAATAAGGTCTTCTAAAATCTTTGTATTATATCAAAGATTTTCAGACATTATGTCTTCAATATAATATTGGAAAGAATTATCTTGGTTAGATCTATAGTTTTCTACTATATCTTTAAATTCTTTTCATCAGTTATATTTTTCAGAATGAATAACTTCTAAATTAGGAATATCAATAAAGTTTTTAATGTTGTTGTTAAGATATTGTATCTTCGTATCTAAGTTCGTAAATAGACTAAATTTATCATTCTCAGTTTTTTTAATTTGAAAAGTTTCATTATCTAATACTTCGAAGTTTAATTTATTATTTTGTAGTATTTTATTAATCATATTATTGTGAATAATCTTTTTTGTATACCAAGCCTTTCCTCCCTGTTCTCACATTTTTTTTAATGTACCAGGGAAAGAGTATTCTTTATAATATTTTTGAGGAGAGATCGTAAAAAGACCTATACCTGGAAGATATAATTTTTTATTAAGTATAAGCTGTAGAGAGAAAAATGATTTAAGAAGTCATAATCATCTGGCCAGTGTGAAATTATTAATAGAGTCACTTTGAAAATCAAAGTATTCCCTAAGTTCAAAGTCATTATAATTACTATAAAGAGCTTTTAATAAGTTAGGGTTATCAATGTATTCACTGATTTTAGAAATAAGCATTGGATTTGTATTATTCATATAATTGTGATGCTTAGGTAAATAATATATCTAAGCCTTGAGTCAGTGTTGGTTTTTAGTAATCCTTCCTTTTAGCGTTTATTCTATTTTTTACTATTACTATCATAGCGATTACTATGAAACCTAGTATAAATAATATCGATAATATAGGAAGTTTTTCTTTTACATATAGAGTCTTATCCATTTTTCCGACCTTTTTTTCTCTTATCTTTACATTTACTATATTTTTTTCTTTGGTAATAAGTCTGTATTCAGGTTCATATTTTAATATATTCTCACCATCTATTTTAACATATTCTCTATTTTCTATTTTCAGATTCACTGGATGTAAGAATACTTTTTCATTTTTTGGACGAACAGTAATATTAAAATCATAATATTTATTTAATCTTTCTTCCTTTAGTTTGTTTCCATAGTGATCAATAGCAATTATATATGTTCTATTATAATCTATATCTTGTGTAGTTCCACTAAGAGATTTTACAGTTCCTATTATTTGTATGACATCTAATGGTCAAGTCATTTCTGTGTTTGCTACCATTTTATATTCAGCTTTTTGTTTTTCAAGTTCAGCTAATCTTTCTTCTTCAGCTATTCTCTCTTCATCTTTTTCTCTTTCTTGTAGAATAGTTTCCTGGTACTCATCAAAGGCCTCTTCAGTACTTTGGTTTGTAACTTCTTCTTCATATCTTTCATTGAGATTTTCTCATTGAGAGTTTGTGTAAAAATCATATTCTACTTCCCTTACTTCTATATCATTTATAATTCTTCCTATTTTTTGAAATGCTGATACAGTCACACAATAATTAGAGTTCTTTATTTCTGTAAAAGAATTTGATTCGATACAGACATTTAAATAATCAGTTCTGTTATCAATGATAATATCATAAAGTCACTCCTTACTTGATTTTCAGTTTCACAAAATCTTCCCATCCTTTTTTATATAAACGGACATATTTTTTATGGGCGTATTTTTGTTTTCATTATATACGTGACCATATACTCTTATTTTTATATCCTTTTCTTCAGCCGAAACATTTCCTCATATCATATATCAGAGAAGAA
>Ga0228666_1000262_pt1 | contig 33186 bp, 37 predicted proteins | sample 80DmetaG_FD_182702 | JGI IMG/M metagenome (GOLD analysis project Ga0228666, IMG submission 182702) | Seawater microbial communities from Monterey Bay, California, United States - 80D | ecosystem: Environmental > Aquatic > Marine > Coastal | place: USA: California | collected 2016-10-11 | reverse complement strand
ATAAAGATATAAGTGACAAGTAATTTGACTCAATTTGCATATGAATAAAAAATCTTCTCTTAAGAAATTAATTATTTTAGACTTTTGTGAAACTTTAATTAAATTTCAAACTGCCGATAGATTTATTGACTTCGTTTGTGTTGAGAAAAATATTTTTTTGCATAGACTTATATGTCTTATTCAAGTTTTTCTTGAAAAAATAAAATTCACGTCGATTATTTATAAACTTTTCCCAAAATTTAATTTTAACAAAAGAATTAAATTGTTATCCATTATTGGCATTGATAGAAAATATCTTAATTTAAAGGCTGAAACATTCAATAATTTATTAATTGACAACATGGTATCAGAGGTGCGAGAAATTTTAAACAAGTCTTTAAAGAATAATGATCATGTTATAATAGTTTCTGGTGGATATGAAATATATCTATCCGAATTTTCAAATTATCACAATATTAAAAACCTTATTGGCACTAAGATTATGTTTAGAAATAATAAAGCTACAGGATTAGTAAATGGATTAGATTGCATGCATGAAAATAAGATAATATTGCTTGAAAATTACATTGAAAAAAATAATATTAAATATAAAACCTCTGTTGTTTATTCTGATAGTAATTCTGACATACCTTTATTTAAATGGGCAGATAAAGGATATGTTATTTCAAAGGAATTTCCACAGAATTGGGTTAAATCGTATAATTTAAATGAGATAGTTTGGAATGATTAAAGATTTTATTAAAAATATTAAATATCAAGGGCCATTTGGTTTTTATGTAATTTTGTATTTGACTAAAATTAGCAGATGGATCAGATATAATTATAAAAGTGATTACGTACTAATTAAAGCTTCTTTTTATGAACATCATGGATATGAGATAGACCTTAACAATCCAGAAACATTAAATGAAAAAATACAGTGGCTTAAGCTCAATAGTAAAAAAAAAATATCTAAAATTTTATGTGATAAGTTCTTAGTAAGAGAATATATTAAAAAGAATTTTGGTGATAAATATTTGATTCCACTGCTTTTTGAAACAACATCCCCAGATTTAATTAATTTTGATGATCTCCCCGACTTTCCTTTTATTGTTAAAGCAAATCATGATTCTGGAAATTATTTGATTGTTAGAGATAAATCAAAGTTAGATTTTAAACGTGCTTTGGTAGATTTTAAATGGTGGTTATCTTTTGATTACTTTTACAATGGTCGAGAATGGCAGTATAAAAATGTTCCTCGTCGGATTATTTTGGAAAAATTATTGCTAAACTCAAGAGGGAAAATCCCTAATGATTACAAGTTGCATTTTATTAATGGTGATTTAGAATTTGTATATGTCTCTGTTGACAGAGAGGGTTTAAATAAGCGTAATATTTATGACAAAGATTGGAATCCTCTAGATTTTACTTGGGCAAAAAAAGGTACTGATATAAGTAAACTTCGAGGAGCAGAAATTAATCCTCCAAAAACATTTGAGAAAATGATAAGTTTTGGCAAAGTAATAGCTTCAAACTTTCCTTATCTGAGGGTAGATTTCTATGATGTAGATGGAGATTTATTTTTTGGGGAAGTTACTGAGCATCATGGTTCAGGATTCGATTTAATTAGGCCATATGAATATGATGTTTTATATGGAAAAAAAATCAGTCTTAAGAAATAAAAGAGGACCAAAACATGTAAACTCTTCGCTGTTATAATTTTTTGCAAAATAGAAATATAGTTAATGATTAAAATCAGTAAAAGTACAATTAAAAACACCTGTTATTGTCGATGGTAGAAATCGGCATAATACATTTAATCTTAAGGAAAAAGGATTTGAATATCATCAAATAGGAAAAAAATAAATGAAAATATTAGTTACAGGAGCCGCAGGTTTTATCGGTTATCATTTATGTGAAGCACTGCTTAAATCAGGACACAACGTTGTTGGTTTGGATAATATTAATGCTTATTATGACGTGAATTTAAAATATGCACGTTTAAATGAATTAGGAATTACAAGAGACCATGCAGAGAATTTTTTAAATAAATCAACAGGGGTAAAATACAATGACTCCTTTCAGTTTGTGAGAATGAATTTAGAAGATCGTGAAAACTTACCTTCATTGTTTTCTGATAGTAAATTTGATGTTGTTTGTAATCTAGCCGCTCAGGCTGGGGTTCGTTATAGTATTGAAAATCCTGAAACTTATATTGATAGTAATGTAGTCGGTTTTTTAAATATTTTAGAATGTTGTAGACACAACGATATTCAACATTTGTTATATGCAAGTAGTTCAAGTGTATACGGTGAAAACAAGAAAGTGCCTTTTTCGGTAACAGATAATGTAGACCACCCAATTAGTTTGTATGCTGCAACTAAAAAGAGCAATGAATTAATGGCATATACGTACAGCCATTTATATAATATACCTACAACAGGTTTACGTTTTTTTACTGTTTACGGGCCTTGGGGTAGACCAGATATGGCAATTTATTTATTTGCAGATGCTATTTCTAAAGACAAAACGATTAAAGTTTTTAATAACGGTAATATGAGCCGTGACTTTACTTATATAGATGATATTATTGCAGGTTTTGAAATTTTGTTGAAAAACGCACCCGTAGAAGAAAATGGTAATGCAGCCTATAAAATATCTAATATAGGCAATGGTAGCCCACAATCACTGGGTGATTTCATAAAAGCTATTGAAACAAGTTTTGGAAAAGAGGCTAAAAAGGAATATTTACCCATGCAAGCTGGCGATGTGCCGCAAACTTGGGCAGATGTATCAGAAATGGAAAAGTTTGGATACAAAAGTAGTGTAGCTATTGAAGAAGGAGTAGAAAGTTTTGTTAATTGGTTTAAAAGTTATTAAATGAAGATCTTAATCACAGGAGGTGCCGGCTTTATTGGGTCACATGTTGTTCGTTTATTTGTAAATACTTATTCAGACTATCAGATTTATAATCTTGATAGTTTGACTTACGCGGGAAATTTAGAAAATTTATCAGATATAGAAAATAGTGCTAATTATACCTTTATAAGAGGAGATATAACCAATGAAGATTTTATAAATGATTTATTTGAAGAACATCAATTCGATGCTGTAATTCACCTTGCAGCGGAATCGCATGTGGATCGCTCTATTACCGATCCGTTGTCATTTGCCAAAACGAATATCTTGGGTACAATGATACTTTTAAATGCTTTTAAGGATTTATGGCAAAATAAATGGGAAGACAAGTTATTTTACCATGTAAGTACAGATGAGGTATATGGCACGTTAGGAGAAACGGGTTTATTTACTGAAACTACCTCTTACGATCCAAACTCACCGTATTCAGCTTCAAAAGCAAGTTCAGATCACTTTGTGAGAGCTTATGGAGAAACCTATGGTATGCCTTTTGTAATATCTAATTGTTCTAATAATTATGGTGCTAATCAGTTTCCAGAAAAGTTAATCCCTTTATTTATTAATAATATCTTGAATTACAAGCCTTTACCAGTTTATGGTAATGGAAAATATACGAGAGATTGGTTATTTGTAAATGATCATGCTAAAGCGATTGATTTGATTTTTCATAAAGGAGAGTTTAAAGCTACCTACAATATTGGTGGTTTTAATGAGTGGCAAAATATTGATTTAATCAAAGTATTATGCCAGCAAATGGATGAGAAGTTAAATAGAGAAAAGGGGGAAAGTGAAAAACTAATTACCTATGTAAAAGACAGACCAGGGCATGATTTAAGATATGCGATTGATGCATCTAAAATAAATAAAGAACTGGGATGGAAACCATCCGTTACTTTTGAAGAAGGGTTGTCTAAAACCATCGATTGGTATTTAGAAAATACCGAATGGATGGATAGAATTGTAAGTGGTGCATACGAGGAATATTATCAAAAACAATACAAATAATAAGATGAAAGGTATAATTTTAGCAGGAGGAAGTGGTTCAAGATTATTTCCATTAACAATAGCGGTAAGCAAGAAATTATTGCCTGTTTATGACAAGCCAAAGATGGGTACAGTTGACTCTATGGATGATGCCACAGAATTTGTGCGTGTAATGGAAAAACGTACGGATAAAAAAATAGCTTGTATTGAAGAGATTGCTTATTTACATAAATTTATCAATAAAGAAGAAGCTTTATTGTCTGCTGAAAAGTACGGGAAAAGTGTTTATGGTAGCTATATTAAAAAAATTGTAGAATAGAAATGGAACGTGTTAAAATAATTGACTTACCAAAAATTTTAGACCCACGCGGGAATTTAACTTTCCTTGAATCAGGTAATCATATTCCATTTGATATTAAAAGGACTTATTGGATATATGACGTCCCTGGTGGAGAAACTAGAGGGGGGCATGCTTTTAAAGAGCAAAAGGAACTAATAATTGTACTTTCTGGTAGTTTAGATGTTGTTGTTTTTGATGGACATGAAGAAAAGATATTTTCGTTAAATAGATCTTATTATGGTCTATACATACCGAATGGTTTATGGAGGCATATGGACAACTTTGCCACAAATACTGTCGCTATGGTTGTTTCGAGTACTTCATTTAATGAAAACGATTATATAAGAGAAAAAGACGAATACAAAAAAATATTTAGATGAAAAAGACAGTATATGATTGTTCTGTGATAGATGTTTCAAAAATTCATAATGAAGCAGGAAATATTACTGTTGTAGAAAACGGAGAAAATATACCTTTTGATGTAAAAAGAATTTATTATTTATATGATGTACCAAGTGGCGAAGCAAGAGGAGGCCATGCACATTATGAATTAGAACAATTTATAATTGCTGCAAGTGGTAGTTTTGATGTGATTTTAAATGATGGAAGAAATAAAAAAAGAGTATCATTAAATAGACCTAATTTGGCCTTACATATTGTACCAGGTTTGTGGCGAGAATTAGATAATTTTTCCTCTGGTTCTATTTGTATGGTACTAGCATCTCATAAATATGATGAGTGTGATTATATTAGAGATTATGATTTATTTTTAAAAGAAAAAAAATGATACATTCTTTAGCTGAGGTACAATCAAAAGATATTGGAATTAATACATCAATTTGGCAATTTGTTGTTGTACTACCTAACGCTGCAATAGGAAATAACTGTAACATTAATTCACATGTTTTTATAGAAAATGAGGTTCAAATAGGAGACAATGTTACCATTAAAAGTGGTGTGCAACTTTGGGATGGCATTACTATTGAGGATAATGTGTTTATTGGGCCAAATGTGACATTTACAAATGATTTAATTCCAAGATCGAAACAATATCCAGCATCATTTGCTAAAACTAAAATTAAAGAAGGAGCATCAATTGGTGCAAATGCAACTATTATAGCTGGTAATGAAATAGGATCTTATGCAATGGTTGGTGCGGGGGCTGTAGTAACAAAGAATGTTGGGAGTAACGAATTGTGGGTTGGTAACCCTGCAAAACAAATAGGATTTGTAACCAATAAAGGAGATGTTTTAGATTTAGAATTAAAATCTAAAGAATCAAATAAAAAATATTGTTGGAATAAAGGATTTTTAATACCATCTAATGATTAAATTTTTAGATTTACAAAAAATAAATGCTCAATATAAAATTGAGTTAAATGAAGCTGCCGTCAGAGTTATTGATTCTGGTTGGTATTTAATGGGAAAAGAATTGGAATCTTTTGAGCAAAATTATGCTACATTCTGCGGAACAAAATTTGCTTTAGGTGTTGCCAATGGTTTAGATGCCTTGAGACTTATATTTAGAGGATATATAGAAATGGGGGTTATGAAAAAAGGTGACGAAGTCATTGTTCCTGCAAATACTTATGTGGCTTCTATATTAGCAATTACTGATAACAATTTAATACCTGTCTTTGTAGAACCAAATGAACAAACTTATAATTTGGATAGTTCTCTTATTGAACAAGTAATTACACCTAAGACCAAAGCGATTTTAACCGTGCATTTGTATGGGCAAAACTCTATTGATCAACAAATGTTAGATATCTGTAGAAAGCATAACTTAAAGTTAGTTGAAGATGGTGCACAATCTCATGGAGCCTCATGGAATGGTAAAGTTTCAGGTGGAATAGGTGACGCAGCAGGTCATAGTTTTTATCCTGGAAAAAATTTAGGTGCTCTAGGTGATGCTGGTGCTGTAACTACAAATGATGCACCATTAGCAAACGTAATTAGTGCCCTGCGTAATTATGGTTCTCATGAAAAATACAAAAATAAGTACCAAGGGCTAAACTCACGTTTAGATGAAATACAAGCCGCCTTTTTAAATGTAAAATTAAAATATATTCAAAATGATATTGATGGAAGAAGAAGAGTTGCTAATTATTATTTAGAAAACATTAAAAATCCAAATATTACTTTACCAAAGGTTTTGGAACAAGATAGACATGTTTGGCATTTATTTGTAATACGAACATCAAAAAGAAATGAGTTGCAAAACTATTTAATTGAAAATGGAATACAGACTTTAATTCATTACCCAATACCACCGCACAAACAGGAAGCATATAAAAATTATAACTCATTGAGCTTTCCAATTTCGGAACAAATACATGAAGAATTATTAAGTTTGCCTTTAAGTTCAGTGCTGGGTATTGAAGAAATGGGAATAATTGTAGATGAGTTAAATAAATTCAATGATTAATTATTTTTTTAGTTAGCGGGAAATAATATGTCAGATTTAAAATCATCTTATCGTCAAATTATGAAAGCAACTTATATTTTTGGAGGAGTTGAATTTTTTAAAATATTAATTAAAGTAATCCAGTCAAAAGTTATGGCAGTACTCCTAGGTCCAGCCGGTATTAGAATTTATAAACTAGTACTATCAACTAGCCGTTTAATAGAAGGTTTTACAAATTTTGGCTTGAAAACAAGTAGTGTTAAAAATATTTCAGAAGCTAATGCTTCAAAGAATGATAAACCGATGATATATTATCCGCTATCAGTTTTAATGTTAGCATGATAACCATCCATTGATAAAAATAATTAACAATTAATTACATTAGATGAAAAAAGCATTTATTACTGGTGTTACTGGACAAGATGGGTCTTATTTATTAGAGTTTTTGTTAGATAAAGGCTACGAGGTTCACGCTATAATTAGAAGATCATCTGTCTTTACCACAGGAAGAATAACAAAAAAATATTGGAAACATAAGAACTTTAAGAGTTATCACGGAGATTTGACAGACTCAAGTAATTTACATTCCTTAATTTCAAAAATTAAACCGGATGAAGTATACAATCTAGCTGCACAATCACATGTAGGAGTTTCTTTTGATGTTCCTGAATACACTGGTGAAGTTGATGCTATTGGTACAATACGTTTATTAGATGCTATTAGAGATACTGGTGTTAATACTAAATTTTATCAAGCTTCTACCTCTGAGTTGTTTGGAGGTTTACCCGGAACTGAACCACAAAGTGAGACAACTCCATTTTATCCCAAATCGCCATACGGTGCAGCAAAGCTATATTCATATTGGGTTACCGTCAACTTCAGGGAATCTTATAATATGTTTGCTTGTAACGGAATCTTATTTAACCACGAATCACCAAGAAGAGGAGAGACATTTGTTACAAAAAAAATAACACAGGCTGTCGCTAAAATATATAAAGGAGACCAGGATGTTTTGCAGTTGGGAAATATTGATGCTAAAAGAGACTGGGGTTATGCAAAAGATTATGTTGAGATGATGTGGCTAATGCTCCAGCAAGACAAGCCTGAAGATTTAGTTGTAGCTACAGGTAAATGTTACACAATTAGAGAATTTACTGAAAAAGCATTTAAACATGTTGGAATAAATATAACTTGGAAAGGTGAAGGAGAAAATGAAGTAGGTATTAATGAAGATAATGGTAGAGTATTAGTGAAAATTAACCCAAAATATTATAGGCCAGCAGAAGTAGAATTGTTATTAGGTGATGCTTCGAAGGCTAAAAAAGTTTTAGGCTGGGAGTCAAAAACCAGTTTAGATGAGCTTGTTAAAATTATGGTTGATTATGACCTAGAGCATAATGATTATGGTTTTGATTAATTTAATTTTTTATAAATATGTATAACGATTTTATAACAAAATCTTCCTCAATTTTTCCGGAGGTGAAGATCATTACACCAGACGTGTTTAAAGATAATAGAGGGTTTTTATTTACAGATTATTTAGACTCATTTTTTAAAAAAGAATTTACTCCAAGTCTTAACTTTGTGCATAGTAAAAATGCACATAATAATGCAAAAGTATTAAGAGGAATTCATGGAGATTTTGATTCCTATAAATTAGTAGAATGTTTATATGGGGAAATTTATCAAGTGGTTGTTGATTGTAGAGAAGATTCTTCAACTTACTTACAATATGATAGTTTTATACTAGATCATTTAAAACCTGAAATGATATTAATGCCTCCAGGGTTTGGAAATGCATTTTTAGTTACGTCTGATTATGCTGTTTATAATTATAAACTAGCATATGCTGGTGCTTACAATGATCATGATAAACAGTTTACTTATAAATGGAACGATAAAAGAATTAATATTAATTGGCCAATTAAAGATCCTATTTTATCAAATAGAGATAAATAAAAATAATAAATATGAGAAAAATTAATGACTCTAAAGGTGACCTACTTTGCATAGTTTATAAAGATGAAGATTGGGTGGAAGGACTAAATTTTATTACAGATAATAGTCTATTTATTCAAGTAGGTAGTTGGTGGTACGATAAAGGTAAAAACCTAGCAAAACATAAGCATAACATAGTTTCAAGGGAAGCAAATATTACACAGGAAATGGTTTATGTGAAGTCTGGATCTATGTTGGCTACTATTTTCGACCAAGAAATGAATTTTATTGAAGAAGTTATTCTAAAAGAAGGAGATATGGCTATTATGGCATATGGAGGTCATGGCTATAAAATCTTAGAGGATAATACTAAAATTATAGAAGCTAAAAATGGACCCTTTGTAAGTGTTGAAGTAGATAAAGTTAAATATGAATAATTCAAAAGATATATTTATTCATAAAGACGCGGAATTCAAAATTAAACCAATTTTAGGTGATCATATAGCAATTGATAAAGGTGTTTACTGTACTGTAAATGCAAATATTGGATCATATACGCATATCTCACCCTATGTGACGATTATTGGAGGTTCTAAATCTTCTTTTACATGTGAAGGAGTTAATAATATAATGGCAGGAGCAAGATTAATATGTGGCTCTGATAGATTTGACGACTCGGGACTATTTGGAGCTTTAATCCCAGAAAGACTAAAAGGTACTCAAATTATTAAACCAATTGTCATGAAACGTTTTTCAAACGTTGGCACTAATTCAATTATTCTTCCTGGTAGTATCCTTGAAGAAGGTGTAATGATTGCAGCAGGAAGTTTGTTTTATGGTAAAAGTGAGCCCTGGACTGTATATAAAGGAAATCCGGCTATTGCAGTGAAGAAAATAGACTCTACTAAAGCAATAAATAATTTTAAAATTTTAGTAAACAAAGGTTATTAAAAAATATAAATATTAAATATTATGAACTTCATCAATCAAATGGAACCTTGGTTTGATAACCAAGAACAAGAGGCCTTAAATAAATATATGGGCGAAGGTGGCTGGGTCACAGAATTTAAAAAAACTTTTGAATTTCAAGATCTTATAAAAGACTTTACAGGAGCCAAGCATTGTTTTGTTGTTAATAATGGAACTATAAGTCTTACTATTATGGCTATGGCAGCGGGAATCAAATCGGGAGACGAAGTTTTAGTGCCAAATTATACAATGGTAGCTACACCTAATTCTTTGAAAATGTTTGGTGCAGAACCAAAGTTTATTGATGTTGATTCAAAAACACTTTGTATTTCACTTGACGAAATCAAGAAAAATGTTTCATCAAGCACAAAGGCAGTTTTTTTAGTGAATGCAAATGGAAGATACCCTACTGATATTGATGAAATTATTTCTTATTGTAAACTTAATAATATTATTCTTTTAGAAGATAGTGCACAAGCTTTAGGCTCCTTTTACCCTGATGGAATTCATCAAGGAAGAAAAGGAATTGCAGGAAGTTTTTCATTCTCAGCACCAAAAATTATTTCTACTGGCCAAGGTGGAGCTATAATAACAGATGATGATGAGTTAGCATACAATGTATCAAGACTAAAAGATTTTGGTCGTTCGGGTGGTGGAAATGATGTGCATGAAATGATTGGTTTTAATTTTAAGTTCACCGATATTCAGGCTGTAATCGGTATTGTTCAAATGGGTAAATTAGATTGGCGCATAAAGAGAATGAAAAAGATATATACTAGATACAAAGAAAATCTTTCACAAATTAAAGAAGTTCGTTTTTTTGATCAGGATTTGAAAAATACAACTCCATGGTTTATTGACATTAAAGCTCAAAAAAGAGATGATCTTGTGGCTTTCTTAAAATTAAATAACATAGGCTCAAGAATAATGTATACTCCAATCAACAAACAACAAGCCTACAATATTAAAGGAGAGCATATTGTTTCAAATGATATAGGTATTAGTGGTTTGTGGTTACCTTCATCTGCTAAATTGACAAATGAGCAAATTGATTTCATTTGTCAATGTATTACGGATTTTTATAACCAGCCGAAATGTCTATAAGATAAATGATATATTGTCGAGTTTATTGAGTAAAACTTTATTGAAATAGTAAAAAGAATATAGTCTAAATTGAAAAAAATATTAAATAAACTTATAATTTTAAAATTCCTTATTGGAATAACTCTTTAATATAAATTTAGACTCTTTAAATTAAATAATCATGATTTTTAAGAACAAAACTTTATTAATAACAGGAGGAACAGGTTCTTTTGGCAATGCAGTATTAAATCGTTTTTTAAAGACTGATCATTTTAGCGAAATCCGTATTTTTTCACGTGATGAGAAAAAGCAAGACGATATGAGAAATCGATTAAAAAGTGAGAAGTTAAAATTTAACATTGGAGATGTACGTGATTACAATTCTGTGGAAAAAGCAATGCGGGGAGTCGATTATGTATTTCATGCAGCGGCATTAAAGCAGGTGCCTTCTTGTGAGTTTTTTCCAATTGAAGCAACTAAAACAAACGTATTTGGAACTCAAAATGTAATTGATGCGGCTGAATATAATAATGTTAATAAAGTAATTTGTCTAAGTACGGATAAAGCAGCGTATCCAATTAATGCAATGGGTATTTCAAAGGCCTTGATGGAAAAAGTAGCAATAGCCGCCTCTCGAAACTGCAAGTCTACTACCGTGTGTTTAACACGTTATGGAAACGTAATGGCATCAAGAGGTTCGGTAATTCCATTATTTTTAAAACAAATACAAAATGGCGAGGTATTAACAATTACAGATCCTAATATGACACGCTTTTTAATGTCGTTAGAAGAAGCGGTTGAATTGGTGTTGTTTGCTTTTGAACACGGTAACTCAGGAGACTTATTTGTAAATAAAGCACCAGCAGGTACTATTGGTGATTTAGCGCTGGCGTTAAAAGAGTTGTGCAATGCTGATAATGAGGTTAAAATTATTGGTACTAGACATGGCGAAAAACTATACGAAACATTATGTACAAGGGAAGAGATGGCAAAGGCGGAAGATATGGGCGAATTTTATAGAGTTCCTGCAGATAACAGGAATTTAAATTATGCACAATATTTTTCTGAGGGAGAAGAAGAAGTTTCAATAATTGATGATTACAATTCTCACAATACAACACAAAAAAATATAGAAGGCATTAAAAAATTACTTATAAAGTTACAAACTATTAAAGAAGCAATAACTTCTTAATATTAATCATATGGAGTTGCCCAAAATAATAACTGGAAATACTCATTCAGACCAAAGAGGGATATTATTATATAATAATTCATTCGATGCCTTTGAGATTAAAAGAGTATATGTTATTGAAAATAAAGACATAACGATAATTAGAGCTTGGCAAGGGCATAAAATTGAGAAACGCTGGTTTAGTGCGGTAGCAGGTAGTTTTAAAATTCAATTAATAGCTATTGATAATTGGGAAAAACCTTCAATTAGTTTAAAACCAATTATTTTTGTTTTAAATGCTGTTAAATTAGATGTTTTACAAATTCCTGCGGGTTATGTTTCTAGTATCCAATCATTGGAAAAATCATCAAAGTTGCTGGTGATGGCTGATTATTTATTGGGAGAAATAAATGATGAATATAAATATCCTCAAAATTATTTTGAGTAAGCTCTAAATATATTAAAAGAATTTTAGATGTTAAGAATTGGAATTACCGGTCAAGAGGGTTTTGTAGGATCTCATTTATACAATACATTAGGATTATTTCCTGAACAATTTAGTAGGGTAGTGTATGATATTATTTTTTTTAAAAATGATTTATATTTAGATGAATTTGTATCACAATGTGATGTGATTGTGCATTTAGCAGCAATGAATAGGCATAATGACCCAGAAGTTATTTATAATACCAATATAGAATTAGTTCAAAAATTAATTACCTCTCTCGAACGAACTAATAGTAGACCTCATATTATTTTTTCCTCATCATCCCAAGAAGAGCTTGATAATCCGTATGGGAAATCAAAAAAAGAAGGAAGAATATTATTAGAGAAGTGGGCGCTGTTAAATAGAGGCTCTTTAACTGGATTAATTATTCCAAATGTATTTGGACCTTTTGGTCATCCTCATTATAATTCTGTTGTAGCTACATTTTGTCATCAAATTACCCATGGCGAAACACCAAAAATTGATGTTGATGGAGAATTAAAATTAATCTATATAGGAGAATTAGTGTCAGAAATTATAAAAAAAGCAGAAGAAAAAAAGAATGAAGCCTTATATCATGTAACCCACACTTCTATAGCTAAAGTATCAGAAATACTAAACTTACTGAAAAATTACAAAACAGAATATCAAGATAAAGGTGAAATACCTACTATTAACAATTCTTTTGAATTGAATTTATTCAATACCTTTCGTTGTTATATGGATATTGAGAATCATTTCCCTGTGAAATTCACAGAGCATACAGATTCTCGCGGTAATTTTGTGGAAATTATTCGATTGGGAATTGGAGGTCAAGTTTCATTCTCTACAACTGTACCTGGTATAACAAGAGGAAACCATTTTCATACCAAGAAAATTGAACGATTCGCTGTAATTAAAGGAAAGGCTTTAATTCAATTACGAAGAATTGGAACTGATGATGTTTTAGATTTTTACTTAGATGGAGATGAACCAGCTTATGTTGATATGCCAATTTGGTATACGCATAATATTAAAAATATTGGAGATGAAGTTTTATACACCAATTTTTGGATAAACGAATCATATAACCCGGAAAATGCAGACACTTATTTTGTAGAAGTTTAAATTGAATGTAATGAAAAAACTAAAAGTATTAACTGTTGCAGGTACAAGACCTGAAATTATTCGACTATCCAGAGTATTATTAAAATTGGATGAAACAGAAAGTATTGAACATGTTTTAGTCCATACAGGACAGAATTATGATTATGAATTAAATGAAGTGTTTTTTAAAGATCTAGGGTTAAGAAAACCTGACTATTTTTTAAATGCTGCGGGTAGTAATGCTACAACAACTGCAGGGCAGATATTAATAAATATTGACCTAGTCATAGAAACCGTGAATCCGGATGCTTTTTTAGTGTTAGGAGATACAAATTCTTGTTTATGTGCCATTGCTGCAAAAAAAAGAAAAATTCCAATTTTTCATATGGAAGCCGGGAATCGTTGTTTTGATCAGCGTGTTCCAGAAGAAACAAACAGGAAGATAGTTGATCATATTAGTGACATCAATTTAACATATAGTGATATAGCAAGGGAGTATTTGTTGCGTGAGGGATTACCAGCTGATAGAATTATCAAAATTGGATCGCCCATTTTTGAAGTAGTAAAAGCATATGCTGACAAAATTGAAGGATCCAGTGTGTTAGAAAATTTGGAATTAGAAAAAGATCAATATTTTTTAGTTTCAGCACATAGAGAAGAAAATATAAATTCAGATAATTTTTTAAAGCTGGTTGAAAGTTTGAATTCTATTGCAGAATTTTATGGGTTGCCAGTAATTGTATCGACACATCCTCGTACAAGAAATAAAATCAATGAAACCGGTGTTGAATTTAATTCGTTAATACAGCTAACGAAACCGTTGGGTTTTCATGACTACAATCATTTACAAATAAATGCGAAAGCAGTCTTGTCCGATAGCGGTACAATATCAGAAGAATCATCCATTATGAATTTTCCGGCATTAAACATCCGGGAAGCACACGAACGACCTGAAGCAATGGAAGAAGCATCAGTAATGATGGTTGGTTTAAACCAAGAACGTATTATGCAAGCATTAAATATTATAGAATCTCAAAAAAGAGGAGAAGAAAGAACTTTATGTCTAGTAAAAGATTATTCTATTCCAAATGTGAGTGATAAAGTTGTTAGAATAATTTTATCATACTCAGATTACATCAACAGAGTGGTTTGGAGTAAATAGAAAAAAAATAATAAATATTAACAAATAAAGCTAGTGGCTTTATATCTTTTATTAGCCAGAGTCTTATTAGTATGTGAAAAGGAATGATATACTATCATGAATATTGAGCTAAGAGAAAATATTAAATAAATATTAGAATTAAATGAATGATAAGCCTCTTGTATCGATTGTGGTTCCATCATATAACCATGAAAAATATATTGAAAAGTGCATCACGAGTATTTATAAGCAAGATTATAAATATTTTGAATTGATAGTAATTGATGATGGTTCAGTCGATAAAAGTGTAAAAATTTTAGAAAAATTAAAAAAAAAATATGGTTTTTATCTTGAATGCAATAAAAACCAAGGATTGGCTAAATCATTGAATAGAGGATTTCGTGATCTGGCGAAAGGAAAATATTTGACATTTTGTGCTTCTGACGATTATTGGTTACCGGAGAAACTTTCGGCTCAAGTAAAGTTTATGGAAATAAATTTGCAGTATGCGATGGTTTATGGAAAAGCAAAATTTGTTGACAGTGATGATAATCTCTTACCAATAGAAACTGAATTAGGAAATAAAAATCTAAAGGGGGGCTTTATTTTTAAGAATATTTTACTGCAGGAATTTCATCCTCCGGTTAATTATTTATTTAGAAGTAAAGTATTAAATAGACTAGATTACTATAGAGAAAATATATGGGCTGAAGACTTTGACATGAATTTAAAAATTTCAGAACAGTACCCGATTGGCTTTATAAACGATTATTTGAGCTGCTATAGAACAGCAGAAAAAAATGTAAATAAAAATTTAAATTTTAAGACAATATATTCGCATTTAGATAGCATAAATCAATTTAGACATTCTAAATATTATAAAAAGGCTCTTAAAAATTGGCATTACAAGTGTTTTAAATGGTATAGTCCATTTGTGACAGGAAAAAAACTTGCCTTAATTGGAATGTTGCATAATTTAGACAAAATGTATAAAAAGGAATTCATTATATATTTATTAGTATTAATTAGGAAATGGGAATAAAAAATAAGGAAAATATAGTTTATAGCAATATTACTGCTGGTTTTGGAAACCAGCTATTTCAATACGCAACAGGACTTGCAATTGCGATGAAAAACGACGCTAAATATAAACTGGACTTAAGTTGGTATGAAAAAGAGGAAAACAAAAAGCATCTTAAGCTTAATTATTTAAACGTATCATATGAGACTGCAGAACCCTTTGAATATTCTAAATATAAGAACCAAGAAACTTTGCCATCTATTTATTTTAGAATATTGAGAAAAATTGGAATCCATAATAAATTTAATAAGCAATCTCATATAATTGATACTTTTGGCTTCATTCCATCTAAAAAACTGCTGAGGGCCACTTATCCGTGTTATATAGAAGGTTATTGCACTAAGATTGATTATTTTAAACAAATAAGACCCAAATTACTTGAAGAGTTTTCTTTTAAAGGTGCTTTTTCAAAACAGGCTACAAAGATTATTGATAAAATTAAAAATACGAATTCTGTTTCGATTCATGTAAGAAGGGGGGATTATTTGGATATCGATTTTTTTAAAATAGTACCTATAGATTACTATTTAGAAGCGATAAATTTAATATCTAAAAAGGCGGAGAATTTGGAATTTTTTGTTTTTTCCGACGATATTGAGTGGGCAAGTAAAAATTTATATGCGAAGAAAATTCATTTCGTAAACTTAGATCGTGCCAGACATAATAGTGATATCGAGGAATTTTTTTTGATGAAAAATTGTAAGCATAACATTATTGCAAATAGTTCATTTAGTTGGTGGGCATCTTATTTAAACGATTATGAAAGGAAAATTGTAATAACGCCTAAGAAGTGGTATAATAATAAAAGTTATCAAGGTAGTTTAGATAAACACCCTATTTTCCCGAAAGGGTGGATTGTTCTTGATTTTTAATAGAAATACTTTTATTTAAAACAATGCACAAGTTTAAAAAAATAAATATCAAATATGCTAAACAGTTTTTTACAAATTTGGATACACGAACCCAGAGAGCTGTTAAAAATATAAGTATAGCTTTCATTACAAAAACAATTTCAATTTTTATTAGTTTTCTAATTGTGCCATTAACTTTGGGATATGTGGATACTGAAAAATATGGTATTTGGATTATAATTGCGTCTCTTATAACTTGGTTTAATTTATTTGATATTGGATTGGGTAACGGTTTAAGAAATAAATTAGCAGAAGCAATTGCACTAAAAGATTTTAATCTTGCACGAATTTATATAAGTTCAACTTTTGCAATTATATCAATTATATCAACTCTTTTATTTGTTAGTTTTTATTTTATTGCACCTTTAATTTCATGGAATAGCTTTTTTAATACAGAAATTGTAACAAATAGTGAATTAATTCGGATTGTATTGATTGTGTTTTTCTTTTTTTGCTTAGATTTTGTTTTGAAAATTGTAACAAGTATCTTACAAGCAATACAGCGCTATGGAATATTTGACATAATAAATTTATTTTCACAAATTTTAGGTGTTTTGGGTATATTAATATTGATTAAAACAACAGAGGGATCCATATTTTACTTGAGTCTTGTATATGCAAGTAAATCCGTTATTGTTATGATTTTTGCCTCAATTGTATTATTTAATGGAATATTAAAACAATATAAACCATCAATAAAATATATTCAGTTTAAAAAGGTAATCCCATTAATGAATTTAGGATTTAAATTCTTTTTAAACCAGATATTTTATTTGCTGATGACCCAATCTTCACTTTTTTTAGTAGCTCAGTTTTATGGTGCAGAAGACGTAACTGTTTTTAGTATAGCTGTTAAATATGTATCCATAACCTTTATGGTATTTATAATGATATTAGCTCCTTTTTTAACTGCATTTACCGAAGCATATACCAAACAAGATTTTATATGGTTGAAAAAGACTATGAAAAGAATTAATATGGTTTGTGTTGCATTTTCGGTATTTACCGTATTTATAGTATTTGGATCTGATTTTTTCTTGAAATTATGGGTGGGTGATGTTTTATCAATTCCTACATCTTTAATTTTAGCACTTGCATTAGCAAATATTTTAAATATTTGGGGTAGCACCTATTCATTATTTCTTAATGGAATAGGAAAAATAAAATTACAAATTTATTTTTTAGGGGCTCAGGCTCTTTTATTTATCCCTTTGTGTTACCTTTTTTATAAAAACGATTTTGGACTTATATCTATCGTAATTGTTCAAATAATTTATTATGCAATTAATCTTTTTGTTTACCCAATTCAATATTCTAAAATTTTAAATAAAACAGCTAAAGGAATATGGGATGCTTAATAAATATATTTAATGAGTAAAAACATACAAAAATTTTTTTTCTATTATTTTTGCTGGAGTATTTTGTTATGCTTAAGTGGATTTCAAATTTTTGACATTTTTGTAAATTTTTCATTTGTTATTATTTTTATTTCCACATACTATTTATTCAAAGAGATATTCTTTTCTAATTTAGTGCATAAGAATAGTATACCAATAATTTTTCGTTTAATTATGGCATTACTTCTTATTATTATTATTATCAATATTTTTCGGTCTCCTCCATCTAATATTAAAGGTTTTATAAGATTTTTATTTGGAAAATATTATGTTGGAGCCTGGTATCCATTACTTTTTTTCTATGTAGGGTCAAAATTGAAATACTGGAGTCAAATACTAGCGTTTGCGACTAAAAATCTAATATTTTTAGTTATGGGATTACCATTTGTTTTGTTAATTCTTATTAATTACCAAAATTTCTATGGTACATTAATCTTTCTACCACTTCTATTTCCCATATTAATTTTGAATAGAAATCTCTTTAAAAAACAAACAAATAACCTGATAACGTTAAGTTTGGCAATATACTTAATTTCCACTTTTCTAATAGGTAGTAGAGGATATACTTTTCATGTTATTATTTACATTGTATTAGTGCATTATTTAACTATTTTAAGAAAAAACATTAATCGAACAAGAGATCTTTTTAAATTGAATATACTTTATTTGGTATTTGGTCTTTTTGCTTATTTTGTCTATAATGTTGGAATATCTGACAAATTTAATATTGAGATTAATAGTAATCTATCTAAATTCGAAAAGTCAAATTTTGAAAATTCAAGAAAGCAATATGTATATCCAGATTTTTTTGCTGATATGAATACTTTTGAAGACCTTATTTTTGGAAGAGGAATAAACGGATCTTATTATTCATTCATTTTTGAGGGACATATGGAAAATCTTGTTGATGAAGATAATTCTCTTGGGGTTAAACCGGGTTATAGGACTGAGATAGAGAGTGGTTATTTATTCACAGTTTTAAAAATTGGGATACTTGGACTAGTATTAAAATTAATATTAGCTTTTTCAGCTGTTTATTTAGGATTATTTAAATCCAATAATTTTTTTGTAAAATCTTGTGCTTTAATTGTTTTAGAATGGCTTGTATTTATGTATCCAATGGGACTTCCTTCATATAGTATGGGGTATGTTCTTTTTTGGTTGTGTATTGGAGCTTGTTTAAGTAAGGAAACTAGGTTAGCTAAATCTTCGTTTCTATTTAGTGATAATTATTATAGAATTAGAAAGATTAATAATTCATTTTTTAACATTAGCAAATTTTGATACTATTAAATTACTATTTGAAAGGCTATAAGTAATCTACACCATTAATTTTTTAGTTTTAAATTATATAAACTAAGCAATCTTAATTATTATTCTAGAACTAATTTTAGTTAAAATGACTTCCAAACACAACCTATATTAATTGTGGAAAAATCTAAATTAAATAATACAGTGGATAAAGGACGAAATGGCCATGTTGTCATTGTTACTTCAGTGCCTTTCCCTAACGGATTTGCACCTGCCAACAGAATTATGGCTTATGCTAAAGGTTTTACTGAAAACAATTATTCTTGTGAAGTAGTTGTGATTAAACCCAATATTGAAAAGAGTAATAAGGGTTTTAAAACTGATGGAGTTTTTGAAGATGTAAAATATAAATTCCCAGGTAACATTATAAACGCAAACGAAAAAAATATACTCATTAGGCAGTTTCAGTATCAATATTCGGTCATTAAATCTTTATTATACATAGTTTACAACACCTTAATAAAGAAACAATCTGACATAATTATATATTATGGTACTGATGTTTTTGTTGAATTACAACTAACCATATTATCGCATTTATTTAATGTTGTTATTTTAACAGAGCAATCCGAAAAGCCATTATTATATAACTCGGAGAAATTGTTGCCGAAGAGTATCGTTAAATTCCTTTATTATAAAATTATATTTAAGCGATATACTGGTATTTTGGCAATGACGGTGCCAATCAGAGCATTTTTTTGTAATATAGGTATTCCGGCTGATAAAATATTGTTGATTAGTCACACAGTTTCCTTACATAGGTTTGAGGGTACAATGATGAATAGCAATGAGCAATATTATGCTTTCACGGGCTCGTTAAATGAACAAAAAGATGGAGTATTAAGCCTCTTGGATTCTTTGGCCATTGTAAAATTAAAGTATCCTGAAATAAAATTAAAAGTTGCAGGTTATGGTTCCGAAATTGATGTCGAATTGTTTAGACAGAAAATAAAAGATTTGGGGCTCTTTAGAAATGTGGATTACTTAGGAAGTTTGCAAGGCATTGATGCTATAAAATTAATACAAAATGCGAGGGCGTTAGTGTCCTTTAGACCAAGTTCAATACAAGCGGAATATGGCTTTCCTACTAAGGTTGTGGAGTATTTAGCAACAGGAAATCCGGTAATTACAACATTGACAGGAGATTTGAGACTATTTTTAATTAATAATGAAAATTCATTTACTACGTCTCCAGGAGATATAGAGGGTTTCGCGAAGCAATGGATAATCATATTGCAGGATTTTGACAGTGCAAAAAAAGTTGGAGCACAAGGAAAGGAGTTGGTGATGAATGTTTTTAATCCGAAGATTCAAACAAAAAAAATAATTAGCTATTACATGAATCTGAATCAATAGCAACTTACAGGCTATTTAGTATATAGATTATTCTAAACTCTGAAGTAAATGAGAAAAATAAATCGTCAGTTTTATTATAGTAAATTTTTATAAAAGCATTGTTTCGTGAAGCAACCTAGAACCAAAATATGTTTTGTGGCCTCTCATTTTATACAGGGTGGAGCAGAAAGGCAGATTACGGAGTTAATCAAAATACTCATTAAAAATAATTTTGATATTTCTTTGTTATTATATCAGTCCGACCAAATATTCTACAGGGAGTTGTATGATTTAAATATAAATCTTATTCTTAATAAGAAGACTCAAAGTAAATTTAAAATTATAAAATGGATAAACAATTTAGCTTTTTTGAAAAAAAATATGAAAAATGCTAATTTTGATATTTTACACACCTATTTATTTTTTAATGGTTTAATAGTGCGATTATTTTTTTATAGACAATTTAAAGGTAAGATTTTATACTCCGTGAGAAATAGTTATGAAGACACTTCAAAACTTTTTTACTGTTTAGATAAAATACTTAATTATCGTTCAATTAATGTTTATAATAGTAAAAAAAGCTTGTTGCAAATCTTCCCAAATTCTTCAGTAGAGACAAGGTCAAATAACATAGTCATTTACAATGGCTATAATTTTTCAAAGTTTGACATTCCTAAAGAAAAAGAAAGCAATACAGTTATGATTGGTATGGTTGGTAGAATGACTTATCAAAAAAATCAAATTCAAGGATTAATGGTTTTTTCAAAAATATTGTCTTCTTTTAATTGTAATCTTCGACTTTTAATAATAGGTGAAAATGATATAGATCAATTTTTAAGACTTAAGAATTTTATAAAAAACAACAAATTAGAAGATTCAGTTGAGCTTTTGGAGCCTCAAAAGAATATTGAAAATTATTATTCAAAATTTGATATTTTTCTATTGCCCTCACACTATGAAGGGTGCCCAAATGTATTATTTGAGGCAATGATCTCAAGGTGTTTGAGTGTAGTGTCGTCAGGTTCTAATTCAGATTCATTTGTTAAAGACGGATTCAATGGTTTTGTTTATGATGGATCGGACTCTATGTTGCAAGATAAATTAACTGAAGCGATTACAGCAGTTATGAATAATAAGACGAGCGTAATGTTAGAAAATGCATACAATTATGCTCAAAAAAATTTTTCAATTGAACTTATGGGTGATCAATATCTAAGATTATATAATAAAATTTGTATTGAAAGTATTATAAGAAAATAATTATATTTATCGAAGAGGACTGGCGGATTAGGTTCTCTTAAAGTCCGCTAGGAAAAGTTAAAGAATGATAGAGCAGTAAAGTCAAGATTTATATAATATGAAAAGAGTTGACCGGATCAGACATATTGTATAATAAAATTCAGACAATAATAGAAATAATTTGCGGTAATTTTTGTAACAGATGGATTAACCGTATTAATAAGCTTAAAAATATATGTGTGGAATTACAGGTATCTTTAATTTTAATAAAGATAATAAAATTAACAGTGTTTTATTGCAAAACATGAACGATTCACTAGCTCATAGGGGCCCTGATGGTGAGGGTTTTTTTATTGATAATAATATTGGTTTAGGTCATAGAAGATTAGAAATTATAGATCTGAAGACTGGAGACCAGCCAATGCATAGTTTCGATAAAAACATTGTAGTCGTATTTAATGGAGAAATATATAATTATTTAGAATTAAAAAAAGCATTAGTAGCAAAAGGGCATAAATTTCGTACAAATTCTGATACAGAAGTTATAATTAATTCATATCTGGAATGGGGTGTAGATTGTCAAAATAAATTTAATGGAATGTGGGCTTTTGCCATATGGGATAAGAGAAATCAGCGGTTGTTTTTATCTAGAGATAGAATAGGTGAAAAACCGTTGTATTATTCGATGTACAATAATTCATTATATTTTGGCTCTGAGATTAAATCTTTATTTTCTGCAACTATTCCCAAAGAAATTAATAAAGAGTTGACAGAAATATATCTGTCGCTTTCATATATTCCGGGTAAAGACACATTTTATAAAAATATATTTAAGTTAATGCCAGGTGATTTTATGCTAGTAGAACAAGGTGGCATCAAAAATCATAAATATTGGGACTTACCCGATATAGATGAATCAAATATGAATAATAATAAAAAACTGATTTACGAAGAATTTACCTACCTATTAGAAGACTCGGTTAAAATAAGAATGAGAAGTGATGTTCCTTTTGGAGCATTTTTAAGTGGTGGATTAGATTCTTCTAGTATTGTTTCTTTAATGTCAGAACAATCGGCTCACCCAATCGAAACATTTACTATTGGTTTTAAAGAAAAAAAATATGATGAATCGAGATTAGCAAAATTAGTCTCAGATAAATTCTCTACCAATCATAATTTAGGTTTTGTTGATTCAAAATCTTTGGACTATTTCATAAATAAAATATCTAGCCATTTTGATGAGCCATTTGGAGATAATTCGGCTATTCCTACCTTTCAAGTTTCTGAGTACGCAAGTAAAAAAGTAAAGATGGTTTTAACTGGTGACGGAGGCGATGAAGTAATGTCCGGTTACCCGACGTATTTAGGCCTAAAATATGGTCAAATATATTCTCAATTACCACAATTGATTAAATCAAATATATCGTCAGTATTAAAAAATGGTTCAAGTTTATTCTCTAATAACATTAATAAAACTTTGAGTTATCTACATCACTTATCTATAACCTCTGATATGAGTTTTGTTGAGAGTGCTTGTTTTAAAAAGCCAGTTACACAATTAAGTAATATAAAAGAGATCACTAAAAATATTAACGGTATAATCAAGATTGAAGATTATATGAACGATTATGGAAAGAATATACCTTATAAAGATGATTTTTATAAAAATATGTACTTTGATTTAAAAACTCGTTTGGCTGATGGTTATTTGCCTAAAGTAGATAGAATGAGTATGGCAAACTCAATAGAAACTAGAGCTCCATTCTTAGATTATAGGTTAATTGAGTTTATGACAAATATAGATAAGAAAATTAAGGTCGATAATTTTCAAACTAAAAGTATTCTTAGAAAGACCGTAGGTAAAAAGTTACCCACTGAACTGATGAAATCAAAAAAAATGGGGTTTGTTGCACCATTGAATAATTGGTTTAAAGATGATTCTTCTATTAAGATGTTAGATGATTTAAAGTCCTTTGACTGGGATTTGAATAATAATTTTATTGATAAAATGATTACTGATAATAGAAATAATCATGCAGATAATGGTTTGTTTTTATGGCAATTACTAGTTTTAAAAAACCATTTTTAAGAAAATGAAAGTACTTCATATTACGAATAATTATCCAACAGCACAATTTCCAGTTTTTGGAATTTTCGTGAAAGAGCAAATAGAATCTTTAAGCTCAGAAGGGATTGAGTCTGATATTTTTTTCGTTAATGGTAGAGAAAATGGGAAAATCGCATATTTAGAACGCTTAAGAGACTTAAGAAAAAAATTAGTAAATGATGATTATGATATGTTACATTGTCATCACGCTTTTAGTGCGGTTTTACTGCTTTTTACATTTCGATTTTATAAATCGAAAAGGATTGTTTCATATCAAAACCCTCCTGAAAAAGAAGGAGGCATAATACTTTTCAAAATAATAAAATTATTCTTTAATGGAGTGATTTTGAAGAATGCTAAATCAAATAATAATAAAATATTTTATTTGCCCAATGGAACTAATACTGATTTTTTTAAAGAATATCCTCGTAAAGAAAGTAAGAGAAAACTAAATCTAGATGAAAATAAAAATTATATAATTTTTATGGATTCTTATAAAAAAAGAGCTCAAAAGAGGGTAGACAGATTTGACAAAGTGATTGATATTCTATTAAAAAATGGTAATCCTCATTGTATTGTGCCTTTGAAATTAACTAATACTAAACGCAATTTAATTCCTTATTATTTAAGTGCTTCGTCGGTACATCTAATAACTTCTGATTTTGAAGGCTCTCCTAATTCAGTAAAAGAATGTATGGCTTGTAATACTCCAGTAGTTTCAACACCAGTTGGGAATGTTCAAGATTTGATAGGAGATGTAGTTGGATGTTATATTTCGAAAACATTTAGTTGTGAAGAATTAGCGGATTTAGTTATTAAATCATTAACCAATAAACACTTTGTTGGTAGACAAAAATTACTTGAAAAAAAATTAGATAGTAAATCAGTGGCTAGTAATCTATTTAATATTTATAAATCAATTTATTATGGAAACGATAGAAAGTAAAAATTTTATAATCCGTCTTTTTATGGCAACAATTATTAGAAAAATTAGAATATTTATACTCAAGTTAAAAAATTATGATGTTAAATATTCAACTATTATCGAAGGTTCTGTTCTATTGGATAAATTATATCCTAGAGGTATACATATAGGAGCAAATACGTTAGTTGCAGGTGGTGTTACCATCTTAAGTCATGATCACTGTAAGCGAGTTGGTAATAATCAGCCATTTCTTGTAGACACATTTATTGGTGAAAATTGTTTTATTGCGGTAGGGGCAATTATTTTACCAGGAATAAAAATTGGTAATGAAGTTATCGTCGGAGCAGGTGCTGTCGTAACAAAGGATGTACCTTCAAATTCAGTGGTAGCAGGAAATCCGGCTAAAATAATAAGGAAAAATATAAAAATGAACGATTTTGCAGCTCTTGAAAATTGGACAGAAGAGGCTGGTTGGATTGAATAATTAAATATAATAATATGAAAAAAAGAATTTACATCGCAGGAAGCGGTGGTATGTTAGGTGAGGCGTTTTATGAACAATTTAAAGATGAGTATGATGTCAAATGTACAGACAAAGATGTCAACGAAGAATGGTTATCATTCCTTGATTTTAGAGAACGAGAAGCCTACATCAAAGATGTAGAGGATTATAATCCAGACTACTTATTCCATTTAGGTGCCTATACAGATTTAGAGTTTTGTGAAGAAAACAAAGATGATACCTATGCAACAAATACCTTATCTGTAGAAAATGCAGTTTTTATAGCTAATAAATTAAACATTCCATTACTCTATATTAGTACTGCAGGTATTTTTGATGGAAAGCAAGATTTATATGATGACTGGGATTTACCAAATCCATTAGGTGTTTATGCACGTTCTAAATATATGGGAGAACGTTTTGTATGCGAAAATGCAGATCGTTTTGTCATCTGTAGAGCAGGTTGGATGATGGGTGCAGGTCCTAAAAAAGACAAGAAATTTATCCAAAAATTAATGAAACAATTAAAAGATGGAAATAAAGAACTATTCATTGTAAATGATAAAGACGGTACCCCTACATACACTCATGATTTTGCTTTAACGGTAAAAGAATTGATTCAAAATGAATACTGGGGTTTATACAACTGTGTCTGTGGTGGTGAGACTAGTAGATTAGAAGTTGCACAAGAATTGGTGAGATTACTTGGTAAAGAAGATGAAATAAAAATAACGTCTGTAAGTTCTGATCATTTTAAGGACGTGTATTACGCAGAACGCCCTCCATCTGAAAGATTGATTACTAAAAAATTAAATTTGAGAGGTGTCAACAAAATGAAAGATTGGAAGGTTGCTTTAAAGCTCTACATTGACAGTTACTATAAAAACTATCTAAATAATGAATAAAAAAAGGCGTGTTGCTATCATAGGCACTAATGGTTTGCCTGCGAAGTACGGTGGATTCGAAACCTTAGCGAATTATATTTCATTGCATTTGCAAAGTGAATTCAGCTTTATCACATTTTGTAGTAAAACAAAAAATAAAGATAAATTTGAGACTTATAATGGATCTAAATTAGTCTATTTTCCCCTGAATGCAAACGGATGGCAAAGTGTCGTGTACGATGCTCTCTCAATTTTATATTCATTTATTTTTTCGGATATTTTACTAATCTTAGGTCCAACATCCTCCGGTGCATTGATTTTTTTAAATAAAATATTTAAAAAAAAGATTATTGTTAATTACGGAGGTGTTGAATGGAAAAGACAAATGCATTCTAAATTTGAACAAAGATTTGCAAAATTTAATTGTAGAGTTGCCTCGCATTATGCAAATTATAATATTGCTGATAATTTTGCTTTAAAAAAAAATCTTTTAAATGAATTCAATTTAGAATCCTGTGAAATTATAGAATACGGTGGTGACCATGTAAGTTGTGAAACCATTAATTCAGATTATTTATTGAAGTATCCTTTTTTGAGTAAAAATTTTTATTTCTCTTTAGGAAGATGTCAATCTGACAATAATCAACATTTACTTTTAGAGTCATTTAAGGAGTTGCCAAATTCTTTTTTAGTAGCCGTTTCAAATTGGGATCACAATACATATGGTAAATCGTTAAGAGAAAAATATTCAAATTATAGTAATATTATTATGCTTGATCCGATTTATAATCAGAAAGAAATTGATGTCTTGAGGTCTAATTGTTATATGTATATACATTCACACTCACAATGTGGAACAGCTCCATCTTTGGTGGAAGCAATGAACCTAGACAATGCAATTATTTCATTTGATGTTGCCACAAATAGAGTTACAACAAATAATAAAGCATTTTATTTTAAAGATAAGAAATCATTAATTTCTATTTTAGAAAATACATCGGTAGATGAAATAGATATAAATAGAAAAGTTATGAAAGAGATATCTAAAAGTCTTTATACCTGGAATCGGATATCTAACTTGTACAGTAATCTTTTTATAAATTAGAAAAATGAGAATTATTTTATTTACTCAAGAAGACCCTTTTTATTTAGAGGAAAGCACAGAGGATTTAATTAAAAAAATAAATATAGATGGCAAACATTCTATTATTCAGGCTATAATTACTCCACCCTCTCCCTTTGGAAGGAAAGAGACATTTAAGCAAAAGGCAATGAAAACCTATAAAATATTTGGTTTGAGTTTTTTTATTTTTTATTCTTTTAGATTTTTTTTAAGAAAAATTATCATGAGTAAAAGCGTTGAAAAGATTTTAAAGAAATATAATGTTCCCACTAAAACAATTACTGATTCAATCAATTCAAGAAAGAATGTTGATTTAATTAAAAGTTTGAACGCCGATTTGATTTTAATTATTGCTGGTAATCAAATCATAAAGCAAGAAGTGTTAGATTCAACAAAATATGGTGTGTTTAATATACATTCATCATTATTGCCAAATTATAAAGGGCTAATGCCAACATTTTGGGTACTTAGAAATGACGAACCAAAGACGGGAGTTACCTTGTATCAATTGACAGAAGGAATCGATGATGGCCCGATAATCGCGAATAAAGAGTATTATATCTCTAGCGAAACTGCACAGTCAAAGTTGATTAAAGATTTAAAGATTTTGGCCAATGATCTTGTTATTGAAAGTATCGACTTGGTAGAGGATCCAGAGAACTACAAAGAATCTAAGGAAGGTACTTACTTTAAGTTTCCAACAAAAGAGGATGTAAAAGCGTTTTATAGTAATAAGAAAAAGTTCTACTAGAATGATCAAATTACCAGGAAACAAGAAGTTTATTTTCACCATCATCGATGATACGGATGATTCCTTTTATCCTCAGATAGAGGAGGTCTATGATGTTCTTTACAAAAATGGGGTACGCACCACCAAAACACTTTGGGTTTATCCTGTTCGAGATCAAGAAAGGTCTAAGGGAGAATGTCTTCAGGATGAAGGGTACAAAAAATTTGTACTCAATCTTAAAAAGAAAGGTTTCGAACTTGGTCTTCATAATGTTGGAAGCGGAGATTATAAAAGAGAGGAAATTATTAAGGGTTTAACAGAATATGAAGAAATTTTAGGTGAGAAACCAAATATTCATGTAAACCACTCCTATAATCCTGATAATATTTACTGTGGTCCCAAAAGATTTAGTTTTCCATTCAATATTATTGTTAAGTATTTGTATTCAAATTATTCAAATTTTTCTGGAGAGAAAAAGAATTCAAAGAATTATTGGGGTGATATTCATAAACGAATTATTAAATACAGTAGAAATTACGAAATAGATGATATCAACACAATAAAGCATAACCCATATATGCCTTACAAGGATAAAAAGTATGATGAACATTGTAATTATTGGTATTCATCAACTTTTGCTCCTAACCAGTGGATGTTCAATCATATTGTTACTAAAGAATCAATTGATAGACTTGAAAAAGAAGGAGGAATCTGTATCCTTTACACACATTTAGGATATTACCATAAGAATGGTAAAGTAGATGAGGGTTTTCAAAAAATGATTGAATATATAGGTAAGAAAGAATCCGGTTTGTTCATACCAGTATCTAATGTCTTAGATATGCTATTGGAAGAAAAAATAAAAAAGAAAACTTCAGAATATCTTCCATTTTTTAAAAAGATTATTCTAGAATTTAATTCTTTAAAAACAAGAATTAAGTACCGATTTCTTAAAAAGATAGATGACTATCATTTTAAGAAATCTGATCAATACAATGAAATAAACCTCTAATAAAAAAATATGAAAATTTTAATTTATGGTTTTGGAAGAATGGGATTAACTCATTTTTCTATACTCAATGGGTTGAGCCCAGATCTTGATTTCTCAGTGATTGAGCCAAACAAAATACTTAGGAAGATCTTAAAGAAAAATATTAAGGCAAAGTTTTATGATGATGATTCTTCTTTAAAACAGCCCTTTGATATTACTTTAATTACAACACCTCCGTCAATACACCTTCAACTTCTAGAAAAAAGTATTAATAGAGGTGATAAAAAAATATTTGTTGAGAAACCATTTGGGGGGTATACAAATACGAACCTAAATAATATCCCAGAATCAAATTCAATTTATATTGGATATGTACTTCGTTTTAATCCTTGTATTCAATGGGTTAAAACTAATATAAATCCCCAAGATATTAAATCTATTCATGGGCAATACCTTAGTAACACTATTGAGAAAAAACCAACAGGTTGGCGTAACGGTTCTTTTTCGGGTGTTTTAAATGAAATGGGATCACATGTGATTGACTTGATACAATACATTATCGGGAAAGACCAAATGGAAGTTCTGAGCTCTAAAAAAGAATCTATAGTCTCCGATATAGATGATATTGTTGAGGCTACATTAAAAACAAAAAACGATATTTTAATTTCAATGTATTTTAATTGGGTAAAAAAAGAAGTAAGAAAACCAGTTTTTGGTATAGAAATACAAATGAAAGATGGGTCTAAATATTCTATAGACCAACAACAAATAAATAAATATAGTAGTAATGGAGATTTTATAGCGAAAGTAGCAGTAACAGATTTGGCTAAAGCTATTCCCTTTTACCTAAGAGGGGTCGATTTTACTGATCAAATGTTAGATTTACTTGGAGATCAAAAAATAATGGCAAGTATTAATGATGCTCTAGCTGTTAATACATTAATGGAAAAAATTTTAAATAATGAAAATAATACTCGGCGATAATCAATTTTTTGGTGTCAATCATTTCGATTTGGAAAAGGGAGAGAAAACGAAGTTAAAATTTGATACAACAAAAAAAATTGAAACATTTATAAATGATTCTTTGGAAATAGGTCTTAATGGTTTTATGATAAACTCTAATGAAAAAGGTTATGAAATTATAAACACCAGTAAGTTTGATAACACAAAAGAAATACATTACAGCATTCCTTATCCCCATAAGTATGCAAGTATGGTTAATGAAAATGGCATGATGAGTTTATTTGGGCATGTCATCAAAAACACTTCTTTTATTAAAAATCTCATTGGAGGAATTAAATTAGTAGCAACACAAAACTTAAAAAGTATAACCCCTCTTGCTTTAAATCTAGAAGTACCTAAAAATTTAAAAAAAGGAAGTTATATTTACATGCAGAATATAATTACTGACTTGCTAATGGGAATGGGGCGTGGTGATATTCTAATTGAATTTATTAAATCTGTAAGTAATATGGGTTATAAACCAGGGATTATAACATTAAACCCAATTATGTTTGATAAACTTTTAAAAAATGAACAAGACGCAAATTGGTTAAAAGATTTGGTGGTTTGTTTTAATATAAATAAAGAAGGATTTAATGTTTTTCCTACTCTAGACGCTGTTGAAGATTTTATAGTATCTAGTCCTAAATATAAATTAATGGGAATGAGCATCTTTGCAAGTGGTGCTGCTAATATTCCTAATTCAATTAATTATATAAAAAAACTTAAATTAGACTATGTTATTTTTGGAAGTTCAAGATTAGAGAACATAAAATCAAATTTTGAATTATTTAATAATTAACTTATCTAAAAAAAAAATTTATGAAAGGTATCGTATTAGCAGGAGGAAGTGGAACAAGATTGTACCCAATTACAAAGGGAGTATCTAAACAGTTACTACCAGTGTATGATAAACCCATGATTTACTATCCATTATCTGTATTGATGTTGGCTGGGATACAAGAAATTTTAATTATTTCTACTCCAGAGGATTTACCGAATTTTGAAAAATTGTTGGGTGATGGCTCAGAGATAGGCTTAAATTTATCTTATAAAGAACAACCAAGTCCTGATGGTTTGGCGCAAGCATTTATTATTGGTGAGGATTTCATAGGAAATGATGATGTGTGTTTAGTACTGGGTGATAATATCTTTTACGGATATGGTTTTTCTGGAACGCTACGGAATGCTATAAAAAATGTAACTGAAGGTAAGTCGACTGTTTTTGGGTATTATGTGAATGATCCCGAACGTTATGGTGTCGCAGGATTTGATGCAAAAGGAAATGTAACTTCTATAGAAGAGAAGCCTAAAAATCCTGTATCTAATTATGCTGTAGTAGGTCTGTATTTTTACACAAATGAAGTAGTCCGAATAGCTAAAAATATAAGCCCTTCTCATAGAGGCGAATTAGAAATTACTTCTGTAAACCAGGAATATTTAAAACAAAAAAACTTAAAGGTAGAATTATTAGGAAGAGGATTTGCTTGGTTAGATACAGGTACTCATGACTCTTTGATGGAGGCTGGTCAGTTTATAGAAACTATAGAGAAACGTCAAGGTTTAAAAGTAGCCTGTTTGGAAGAGATCGCTTATCGAATGAACTATATTTCTTCAAATCAATTAAAGATTTTAGCTGAGCCCTTAAATAAAAATGGTTATGGTCAGTATCTTTTAAAATTAGCTAAAGAATAATGAAATTTATTAAAACAGCAATACCGGAGGTTTATATAATAGAACCATCAGTTTTTGGAGATGATAGAGGTTATTTTTTTGAGTCTTTTAACAAGAAAGCTTTTGAAAAAAATATTGGATCAGTAAATTTTTTACAAGACAACGAATCTAAGTCATCTAAAGGGGTATTGAGAGGTTTGCATTTTCAAAAACCACCATTTACTCAAGCTAAATTAGTTAGATGTATTGAGGGTAAAGTAATGGATATAGTCGTTGACATTAGGAAAGGATCCCCTATGTATGGAAAGCATTTAGCAATAGAATTATCTGAAGAGAATAAACGACAATTATTTGTGCCTAGAGGTTTTGCACACGGATTCGCTGTTTTAAGTGAAACAGCAGTGTTTACTTATAAAGTAGATAATTATTATGCTCCAGAATATGATGCTGGAATTAGATATGATGACACAATGTTGGACATCGATTGGGGTTTAACAGAGAATGAAGTTCAATTATCAGAAAAAGATAAAAATTTACCATCCTTGAAAGATTTAGATACCCCTTTTGATTTTTAAAATATATGAATATACTCGTAACAGGTTCTAATGGTCAATTAGGATCAGAAATAAAGGATTTAGCCGCAAACTATAAAAATTTCCATTTCTTTTTTATGGATTTGCCTGAGTTAGATATTTGTAACGCAGATGAATTAAATACTTTTATAGTTGGCCAAAAGATTAATACAGTGATCAACTGTGCAGCCTATACTTCAGTTGATCAAGCAGAGGAAGATTCCGAAATAGCAGAGCGAGTAAATGCAAAAGGGGTTTTAAACTTGGTGAATGCTTTGATAAAAGTAAATGGAAAATTACTTCATATTTCTACAGATTACGTGTTTGATGGAAACAGTTTTTTGCCATATCAAGAGTTAGACGAGGTAAATCCAATAGGTATATATGGAAACACAAAAAGAGCAGGAGAAGTTGCAGTCCTAAATAGTGATATTGATGGGATCGTAATACGAACGTCATGGTTATATTCAGCCTACGGGAATAACTTTGTAAAGACAATGCTAAGACTAGGCAATGAGAGAGATGAACTAGGTGTCATTTATGATCAGGTGGGGACTCCAACCAATGCGAGTGATTTAGCTAAAATTTGCCTAGATATTCTTTCGTCTAAAAAACAATCTAAGACGAATTTAGGTGGAAAGATATATCATTTTTCTAATGAAGGAGTTGCTTCTTGGTATGATTTTGCAACAGCTATTATGAAATTGGGAAATATTGACTGTAAAGTAAGACCAATTGAAACGAAAGATTACCCGACTCCAGCAAAAAGACCTCATTTTTCGGTATTGAATAAATCAAAAATAAAAATAGATTTTAATATTCAAATTCCCCACTGGAGGGATTCTTTAGCTATTTGTATTTCAAAACTAAATAAAAAATAATTTACCAAATTATTTTA
>Ga0228666_1000255_pt1 | contig 33657 bp, 14 predicted proteins | sample 80DmetaG_FD_182702 | JGI IMG/M metagenome (GOLD analysis project Ga0228666, IMG submission 182702) | Seawater microbial communities from Monterey Bay, California, United States - 80D | ecosystem: Environmental > Aquatic > Marine > Coastal | place: USA: California | collected 2016-10-11 | reverse complement strand
CAGTAACAAGTACAACAAAAACAACACAATTAGATGCTTCAAGTGTTATTGTAGATGGAACAACAAAAACAACACAATTAGATGCTTCAAGTGTTATTGTAGATGGAACAACAAAAACAACACAATTAGATGCTTCAAGTGTTATTGTAGATGGAACAATAAATACTACAATATTAATATCACAATCCACAACAACAAAACAAATTGATTTAAGTGGTCAAACTATATCTGTCGATGTTAGTAATAATGTATCTCTCCCAAATCTTAAAATAACAAAATTGTTACCAGCTGTCCCTAGTGATATATCAAATGCTCCAAATAGTTCTGTTGGTGGAGGAACCGATTTAGGAGACGCTAAGAATGCATTTCGATATGCTTATATACAAGATTTATTTATCAGTTCAAATTCTTTGAATTTAGGTGGTAATGCTAAATTATCAGCTGGTAGTGATGGTAACATAGGTATAGGTAAAACAGATGAAAATGGTAATGCAATATCTACAAGTTTAGTTCAAAGTGATCCAGCTGGTCAAATATCTCCTGATTTATTACCTTTTAATGGATTGATATTTTCAAAAATATTTACTCCATCAAACACCGGAAATAGTAATATAGTAGAGTCGGAGTTGTTTAACTTGTATAATTCGGTAAGCGATATTTCATATGGACATTATATTATTGTTCAAAAAGATTGTTCTTTTTCAGATGCAACATCGCATAATAATGTATTTATTGATATATCTGATAATGATTTAAATGTTGGTGATTTATTGATTTACACTAATAATGAAAAATTTGTAAAAGTAAAAACCACTATACCAACATTTGGTATAAAACGACAGCATATTGCTGATGGGGAAATTATATCAAGTAAACTCGATACAGATATATCACTTAATAATATTACAGTTACAAATGAAATAGTTATAAACAATACAAACGTTAGAAGTAATATTTTAGCTACTATTGGTGATGTATCTGTAAATATTATTGATATAAGTGAAAATAGAAAAGATATAAGTGATATTAGTTTAAATATCACTGTATTAGAACAAGATATATTAGACGTTTCGTCAATAGCTAGCGATGCTTTATACAATGATATTGCCATTTCTAGAATAACAAATCTACAAAGTAAATTAAATACGATTGATAGTAGTATAAATGATATTAGTAATTTAGTTGTAACAAAACAATCAACGTTAACCGCTGGGACAAATATAACCATTATAGGAAATACTATTTATGCTAGCGGAGGTATCACAGACTTAAGTGCTTCTTCAGCAACCGATCTAAGTGATATTAGTTTCAACTCTGCTACTACAACGAATGGACAAGCATTAATTTGGGATTCTACAAATAAATTATGGAAACCAGGCACAGTAGCTACATCAACATCTACTACTACAAATTATACAACTGTAATGTCTTTGAACCCTGGTGATTTTAAAGTTTTAGAAAAAATAGCAGGGATTTGTGATGGTAGAACTATTAGTGGCGAGTCTGTAGGACATACTTTAAAAAACGTGACAACTTATCAAGATATATCTACAACTCTCGTAGATGTTGAAGGAAGTAGTATTTCTTATAATCCTCCAAATAACGCCAAACAAGTGTTATATAATTTTAGGTTCAATGTTGTAGATATTAGTAATGAAGCAAATGTGTTTAATCAAAATCATACTCTCACTCTTCGTCTTTACATTGATGGTGTTGAAATAACAAATCAAAAAGCACAAATTAGTAGTTATATGTATAATCATGGACATTACTTTAATTATTCTGCTATTATTGATATTGGTAGTGTAGAATCAGATAATATAGAAGCAGGTAAATATGCTAGTTGGACCTCTAATAAAGTAATAAAGTTAATGGCTTCCAATAGTCATGGAGATTATCCGGCTAGATTATTTTCCATTAAAACCGTATCTTCTGGTGCGTATGTTCATACATTTGTTCCTCCTTCCATTGAACTTGTAAGTGTAGGAGATGTATCTGATATTTCATTCTCAGCTATTTCTGTTTCTGATCTTAGTGACGTTAGTTTCAACTCAACTGATATTTCAAATAATCAACCATTAACTTGGAACACAACCACACATTCATGGGAACCATCTACTACTATGTCTATTGATACTATTAATGAAAAAACAACCAATAATGGAGTAGTAATTGAAAATGTTACTTTAAAAAATGGTTTCGTTACAGTTCCATCTGATATATCGGCTCATCGTGTATATGGAGTTAATTATTTTGTAGGAAGTAAAAATATTGTAAGCGCATCCGCACAAGCAAACTTTAATGATTTAGAAGTAAAAAATAGCATCAATAATGATATAACATTATTGGTATTAGGACAAAGTGGCGTGATGGAATTGTCTGGAACATTTAAAACTGATATTATAGAAGAAAAAACAAACAATAATGGCGTAGATATTGAAAGTGTTAATATTAAAAACGGTAGTATAACCGCTGGAACAAATGGTTCGGTAAGTGCTACTAATTTTAATATAGGATCTAGAAATATTGTAAGTGCTACTGCTCAGGCAAATTTCACTGATTTAGAAGTAAAAAATAGCATTACAAACACGACTACCTTATTGGTATTAGGACAGAGTGGAGTGATGGAATTGTCTGGAACATTTAAAACTGATATTATAGAAGAAAAAACATCAAATAGCGGTGTAAATATAGAAGATGTTTTATTAAAAGATGGTGATATATCAGCTAACGATGTTAGTTTTAATAATATACACGTTTTAGGAGACATTCGTTTCAATGGTAACTTGTATCAAAATGGTTCATTGTTTCAAAGTGGGAGTGGAGGCGGCGGTCTCACTGACTTAAGCGCTAGTTCTATCAACGATCTTAGCGATGTTTCTTTCAATTCAACCTCCACTACAGACGGTCAAGCACTTGTATGGAATTCTACGGATGGTGTATGGCAAGCAGGAACAGTTGCTAGTAGTGGTGGTCTCACCGACCTAAGCGCTACATCCATATCAGACCTTAGCGATGTTAGTTTAAATGGAATACAAGTAGATCAATCTTTAAAATGGGATGGAGAAAAACTTATCCCATTTACACCAGGAAGCACTTCCTATTATTCATCTACTATAGAAAATATAAGTGATATAATTAGATATCCAGGTTATGATATATCATCTAGTTCAAAATATAATAATAATTATCCAGTAGAATTTGCGTTTTCACGATTAACTGCTGAATCAAACGGAATTTGGATATCGGCTACTAACAAATATAGTAATGGTAGTTATATTGGAAGTGAAAGTACAAATAGTTACAGTGGTGAATGGGTTCAAATAAACTTTGGTAAAAATGTAAAAGTATATAGCTATACCATTGTTACTCAATCCGTTAGTAATACTCATTATAGAGGACCTGGTAATTACAAATTATTTGGAAGTAATAATGGCACAAGTTGGACAGATGTTCACACTGGAAGTGCTTCTTTGTCGGATTATTCTGGCGATTATAATGCTATAAAAGAGAATACATTAACAACTCCATCCACTTATCAATATTTTAGATTAGTTATTAACTCAACTGTAGGAAATGATTCAATCGGTACGACATCTCTTCAATATTTATCATTACAAGGAACATTTGAAGAACCAGATATAGTTACAAGTGTAATGTCTGGATTGAATGTTAGTTTCAACAATTTAGACATTAGTGGAGTATTGGGAACAAATAAAAGCAATAACCAAATTAGTTTAGGATCACACCTTATTCCCACTACTAACTCTACCTATGATTTGGGAAGTGCTGAATATAAAATCCGCCACTTGTTTTTGTCTAGCAATTCTTTGTGGGTTGGAGAAAACCATAAAATAGAAATCAGTAATGGAAAAATGAAGTTTAGAAAATTACAGAAAGATACATTACCAAGTGGTCTTTCTGGTATTACTGGAGCGTCCTTAGAAGATGCAGTTGCTGTATTAGGAAAAACACCCGGTTCCAATGCTTCGACATTTAGTCTAGCGGATTGGGAAGCATACTCCATAGCAAAAGGGAATCCTTTAAAGGTAGATGATATATTTCAACCTGCTGATATAAATGATGATGATGGTTTAACGGATACCATAAATAGTAGTGATATTAGTTTCAATGTAGTAGATGCTTCTGGATTAAATGTATTTGGAACTGCTTCAATGCAATCTATTATTCCACCAATTACAAATACATACTCATTAGGGTCAGCTACTCATGTATGGAGAGATGTGTATATTGGACCGGGGTCTCTTTACATCGATGGTCAAAAAGTATTAGAAAGTGATGCAGATACCATTGTTGTAGCGGCTGATACAAATCAAAATTTAAAATTAAATACAACAGGAACCGGAGTTCTTCAAATAGAATCTGCTGCTGGAATACAAATATCAAGTACAGGAGCAGGCAATATAGAATTGGGTTCTACTGGAACTGGTATAGTGCGTATTACAGACAACTTAGCACTGAACGGTAATGTAGAAATCTTTAATGATTCATCGGATATGGTAAAAATAAACGATAGTTTACTAGTAACAGGTGATATTAGTTTCAATGGTAATTTATATCAAAATGGCTCTCTTTTCACAGGCGGTAGCACGATAGACGAAACAACTGATGTTTCTCTTAACAATATCAAAATACATGGAGATCTTTCTGCTAATGACGCTAGTTTTAACGTTATCGATGCTACATCCTTAAGAATAAATGGGGTAGATATAATAGATGGAGCGCCTGAAGCATTAAATACATTAAACGAATTAGCAACAGCATTAGATAATTCAGCGAACTTTGCTACCAATGTTCTTACTACACTTTCCAACAAACAAGATACGTTAACAGCAGGAACCAATATTACCATAACAGGTAATACAATATCAGCAAGCGGAGGAGGCGGTTCTACGGCAACAACCAGTTCAATTGGTGTGAATATGAATTTTATAAAATATGATGGTTTAACTACGGTTTCTGTATCACAATCTCCTGAAGTAGAATTAACAATGTATAGAATAACAATTACACCAACTTCTACAAATTCTGTTATTGAATTAAAATATAATTTATTTGGATATATAGCTTGTGATGCTGTATATAGAATTGTTAGAGAAGTTGGTGGCAATTCAACTGAATTTTACAATACAAATAAAGGAGATGTTGCTTGGTCTGGAATCGTTGCTCCATACTACCAACAATACGGATCTACGCCATTTGCTCAACCAATACTTTTTTATGATGAACCCAATACTACTAGTGAAGTGACATACAAATTAACAATAAATAATTCATCAGCCACTACATCAACTTATTATGTAAATCAAGGTACATCGCCCACAGGGACCACTAATGCTGGAGAGTCAGGTATATCTACCGTATCCATTATAGAACACCCAAAAACAAAAACACTAGTTCCAGCTACCTCCATCACCAAACAAGGTCAAGTATTAGAAACTTTAGCGGGTGTTTGTGATGGAAGGAGTGTAACCGTAGAAAGTGGAACTTATACATTACCTAACGTTACACAAAAACAAGAAATAAGCAGTGATACGACATATGAAGATTTAACGGGTAGTAATATTTCATACAAACCACCATCTGGAACAAAACAAATTATTTATAAAATGTTATGTCAAGTTTCAAGGGGAAATAACGGAGGAAGTCAATACATTGGTATGGCATATCGATTATATATAGATGGGGTACAATGCGGACAAACAAAACATATTAATAATTTAAATTATGGTGATGGTTATCTTGAATTTGAATATGTAATTGATATAGGAACAAATGATATGACGAATGGTAAAATATCAAGTTGGACTACTAATAAAACTGTAAAATTAATGTGTATTGAAAGGAGTAGTTCAGCTGATTCTGCTTTACATATTAGTAGTTATAATTCTGAATATGGTGAATCCGATAGCGAAGTCATGAAACCTCATTTAGAAATAGTAGCCATAGGCGAATCCGCTGGACAAGCAGTTACCCTTACCAATAACAGCGTAAGTGACTTAAGCGACATCAGCTTCAACTCTACTACCACTACAGACGGACAAGCACTTGTATGGAATTCTACGGACGCGGTGTGGGAAGCAGGAACAGTTGCGTCTGGTTCTTCTTCTCCATGGACCACCAATAGCACCGATATTTATTATAATAGCGGCAATGTAGGCATTGGGACGACAGGTCCTTTATCTAAATTACACGTTCTAAGTCCTACCGGTTCATATGCTTTTCAGGTAGAACAAGAACATAGTGGTGGAGATTTTAGATTAACATATAACAATGATGAATTTAATTTTTGGAGAAAATCAGGGGGATCTTATTCTGCTACTAATATGTATTTGAATTATAATGGTGGAACTGTATATTATAGTGGTAGTAATGCAGTTACTAGTGATAACCGAATGAAACATAATGAAACTGAAATTGTAAATGCTTTAGATACAATAAATAAACTTAAAATTTATAGATATTTTAAAACGAATTATAAAAGATTATATGATGCTAGTCATAATTTTACTATTGATAGCAGTGGTAATCCAATAACACAAGACGATTATTCTATTGAATCAGGTGTAATTAGTCAAGATATATTAAATATTCCAGAATTAAAATATGTAGTTAAAGAAGGGGCCCCGGCAGATGCAAGTGAAAACCACTACACCGTTTTATATAATGAAATATTTGTATATAATTTAAAAGCTACACAAGAATTACATCAACTTGTTGAATCACAGCAAACTACCATACAAACACATGAAACCACCATACAATCTCAACAACAAGAAATCAATGATTTAAAACAAGAAATACAAGCCATCAAACAACATTTAGGGATTTAATAAAACCCACGAATAATACATAATAAAATTAAAAATCAAAAAAAATCAGTAAAACAATACATACAAAAAAATTATCATTTTATATAATCATAATTTATATAAAATGGAAAAAATTAATTTCTATACCCAATCTTCTTTAGATGAGACGCCTGAATTAAGAATGGTAATAGATGTTAGTGGTAATGTTGGAATTGGAGAGTCCAACCCCACCAAAGCGTTAGAAGTAGCAGGCGACATTAGTTTTAATGGTAATTTGTATCAAAATGGGTCATTGTTTGTGGGTGGAGGTGGTGGTCTCACAGACTTAAGTGCTACATCAATATCAGACCTTAGTGATGTTAGTTTAAATGGAATACAAGTAAACCAAACTTTAAAATGGGACGGATCAAACTTAGTACCTACAACATTAGCAACTTCCATCACCAAACAAGGACAAGTATTAGAAACCTTAGCTGGCGTATGTGATGGAAGGAGTGTAACCGTAGAAAGTGGAACTTATACTCTTGAAAATGTAACTACATATCAAGATATAGGTAGTACATATAGTAAAGCAACTGGTTCTGGTATTAGTTATAAACCTCCTGTGGGTACAAGTCAAGTAATTTACAGATACTATGTTTATACTAGATTTAAAGATGGAAATACTAACTCAGATAAATTTTGTTATAAAATAAAATTAGATAATACATTTATTACAGATTCAAATAAGACATATAGAAACGATAGATATACTGGAGAAGAAATATGTATTAGTTATGTAATAAATATCGGTAATAATAATATATCAAATGGTGAAATATTAAGTTGGAATACATTAAAAAATATAGAAGTTCATGTAGTAGACTTTGATAATGCAACTGAAATGTATTTACATGACCTTTATTATTTAGATGGTAATTATTTATCATTAGATTCAACAATTAGAAAACCACGTATAGAAATAGTGGCCATAGGCGAATCCGCTGGACAAGCAGTTACCCTTACCAACAACAGCGTAAGTGACTTAAGCGACATCAGCTTCAACTCTACTACCACTACAGACGGACAAGCACTTGTATGGAATTCTACGGACGGGGTGTGGCAAGCAGGAACAGTTGGTAGTAACACCATAGACGAAACAACAGACGTATCCCTCAACAATCTAGATGTTTATGGTGATATTTCAGCAGCAAATAATATTATAATACAAGGTAAAATTGTTGGTGGAAAATCGAGTTCTAATTTAATTCAGGGATATAACTTAGATGTTAGTGGTAACGGAATATTTTCTGGATCTGTAACAGCAAATGGCTCTGTATTATCATCAGACGACCGTATTAAGCACAATGAAGAACCTATAACCAATGCTCTTTCTACCATTTCCAAATTAAAGCCAAAACATTATTTCAAAACCACTTCGTTATATGATGAATCACATCATTTTAGACTTAATAATAATAACGAACCAATTAATATTTTCAGCAAACCACTAGTAATAAACAAAGATTATACTATTGAAACTGGTATCATAGCACAAGAATTATTAGATATACCTGAATTGAAATTTGCCGTTCAAAATACAACTCCATTAGGCGTTGATTACAATAGTATTCACTGTACTCATATAGCAGCAACAAACGAGCTATATCAACTTGTTAAATCACAACAAACTGAACTTGAACAACAACAAGAAGAAATAGAAAATTTAAAACTAGTGAATCAAGACTTAAACAATCAATTCAATAATTTTATCAAAGAATTACAAGACATCAAACAACATTTAGGAATTTAAGAAATAAAAACGTTAAATACATCAATAATTTATCATTAATATAAACATTATTTATACTATTTATATAAATGGAAAAAATCAAATTTTATACAAAGTCATCTATTTCATCTACACCCGAATTGAAAATGGTAATTGATGTTAGTGGAAATGTAGGAATTGGCGAATCAAATCCTACAAAAGCATTAGAAGTAGTGGGGGACATTAGTTTCAACGGCGACTTGTATCAAAATGGTACTCCATTTCAAGGAGGAACACTAGTAAACGAAATCACCGATATATCTCTAAATAACCTCAACGTTCATGGAGACATTTCAGCCAACGATGCTAGTTTTAATAATGTAGATATTAGTAATGTATTAAATGTTAGTAATCAAATAATAGTAGGTGACGAAATGGATCCTGCTACTGCTTTTAGTAATTCAAATCAAATAAAAATTGCGGCCAGTGATGCGGCTCCTAGTGATTATTTTGGACGTGCTGTAGCTATTTCAAATAAATTTGCCATCGTAGGTTCAACGTATAATGATGACTATGGACCAGATACTGGTTCTGCTTACATATTTGATGTAATCACTGGTAACCAAATCCATAAACTTATGCCCAACGATGCTGCATCAGAAGATTATTTTGGATATTCTGTAGCAATTTCAGGTAATTATGCTATTGTAGGAGCTTTTGGGAATGATGATAATGGTTCGAATAGTGGGTCTGCTTATATATTTGATGTAAGTAGTGGCAATCAACTCCATAAACTTACAGACAGTAATGGTGCTGCAAATGATATATTTGGACGTTCCGTAGCTATTTCAGATAGTTATGCTATCGTAGGTGCTGATGCTGATGATGATAATGGTTCGAATAGCGGTTCTGTTTTTATATTTGACGTAAGTAGTGGGAATCAACTTTATAAACTTTCAGCTAGCGATGCCGCATCAGATGATCGGTTTGGATGGAGTGTAGCAATTTCAGGTAATTATACTATTATTGGTAGTTATTCTGATGATGATAATGGTTCGAATAGCGGTTCTGCTTATATATTTGATCTAACCTCTGGGAATCAAGTCCATAAACTTACTGCTAGTGATGCTACTAGTTCTGCTCAATTTGGATATTCAGTAGCAATTTCTGGTAATTATGCCATTGTAGGTGCACGCCTTACTAATACTAGTACTGGTTCTGCTTATATTTTTAATGTAACCACAGGAACACAGCTTCATAAAATTACGGCAAGTGATATGGCGCAACAAGACCAGTTTGGAGTGTCGGTATCAATTTCAGGTAATTATGCTATTGTAGGAGCTTTTGGGAATGATGATATTGGGTTGAATAGTGGTTCTGCTTATATATTTAACATACTTAGTGGTAACCAACTAAATAAACTTACGGCCAGTGATGCTGGTAGTGGTGATAATTTTGGATATTCGGTAGCAATTTCAGGTAATTATGCTATTGTGGGATCACCTAACAATAATGGTCTTGAAGGGACTGCTTATATATTTACAGGAACTTCACTATTCAATGCTTTAAATGTAAATGGTAGTTGTTTATTTTCTGGTACGGTTACATCAAACGGTTCGCTTCTTACTAGTGATGATCGTGTAAAACATAATGAACAACCAGTTACGAATGCTCTTTCTACTATATCCAAACTTACCCCAAAACACTATTTTAAAACAAAAAATAAATTATACGATAGTTCTCATAATTTTATATTAGATGCATCTGGAAATCCTTTAGATAATAATCATCAATCTTTAATATTAAACAAAGATTATACAATAGAAACTGGTATTATAGCACAAGAAATACAAACTATACCTGAATTAGACTTTGTAGTTCATGAAACCATACCATTAGGCGTAGACTATAATAGTATACATTGTACCCATATAGCAGCAACCAATGAACTATATAAACTTGTTCAAACTCAACAACAAGAAATTAATAATTTAAAACAAGAAAATCAAACATTAACACAACAAATACAAATAATCCAACAACATTTAGGCATTTAATTATATGATTTCATTTTTAACCATTTTCATTCATTTTATATATGAATAATTTATATATCAAATGAAAAATTTAAATTTTTATAGCTTAGATGCTAGCAATAATCAAATTATACGAATGATGGTAAATGAGTTAGGTAATGTTGGTATAGGAACGAATGTAGCATCAAAAACATTAGAAGTTGCTGGTGATATTAGTTTTAATGGTAATATTTATCAGAATGGAGCTATATTTTCTGGTGGGAGTAGCGGTTCAGAAAATTTCTTAGGTCTTACCGATACTCCTTCTTCTTTTACAGCAAGTAAATTTTTAGCAGTCAATTCTGGTGGAACTGCTATAGAGTTTGTAGATGTGCCTCAAACCATTAATGAAACTACCGATGTATCTTTAAATAACCTTAAGGTTCATGGAGACCTTTCAGCCAACGATGCTAGTTTCAACATTATCGATGTAAATACAATTCTTATAGAAGGAAGAGACCTTATAAGCGGAGCACCAGAAGCATTGGATACGTTAAATGAATTAGCAGCAGCACTAGATAATTCTGCTAATTTTGCTACCAATGTCACTACTACTTTATCTTCCATTCAATCCCAACTTTCTACTAAACAAGATTCTATATCTACCAATGACCTTTCTTTAGGAGATATTAGTGGATTATATTTACAACTCAATTCCAAACAAGATACAATAACCAATGACGATCTCACTATTGCTTTTACAAGTGGATTACAGACAGCTTTAGATTCCAAACACCCTCTTATCAACGAAACAACCGATGTATCCCTTAATAATCTCAAGATACACGGAGACCTTTCTGCTAATGATGCTAGTTTCAATGTGATTGATGCTTCTTCTATAAATACTACTAGTACTTCCTACATGAATTCTATTATTCCATCCGCCAATAATCTTTATAGTTTAGGAGACGCTTCTAATGTTTGGAAAGATGTTTATATAGGTCCAGGTTCCCTTTATATTGACGGTCAAAAAGTATTGGAAAGTGACGCGGATACGATTATTGTCGGTGCTGATGAAAATCAAAATTTAAAAGTAAACACATATGGAAGTGGCGTTCTTCAAATGGAATCTGCTTCTGGTATTCAAATTACAACAACCGGTAGTGGTAATATCGAACTAGGTTCAACTGGTTCTGGTATCGTTCGAATCACTGATAATTTAGCATTAAACGGTAATATTGAAATATACAATGATTCTACAAATGAAATAAAAATAAATGATAATTTAAATGTTACTGGTGATTACTTACAAAATGGTACAAATATTAACACTATCTATGCTACTATAGCTTCTCCATCCCTAACAGGAACTCCTCTTGCTCCTACGGCTAGCAGTGGAACAAATACAACACAAATAGCAACTACTGCATTCGTTACTAGTGCTGTCTCCAATTTAATAGATAGTGCCCCTGCTACACTTGATACATTAAACGAATTGGCGGCTGCTTTAGATAATTCGGCAAATTTCGCTACAAATGTTACTACAACATTAGGTTCATTACAAACACAGGTGGATGGAAAACAACCATCTATCACTACTGGAACGGATTTGGAAGTATCCGATATTATTTGCACTACATTAACGATTACAGGAACATCTTCAGGTTCATCAGGAACAACAGAAACATGGGTTCTTAATAGCACAGATTTATATTATAATAGTGGAAATGTTGGTATAGGAACAAATTCTCCAGGTTATCCCTTACATATTTATGGAAGTGTTAATGCTTCACCAGGGGCGGTTGGTTATATTGATAATACTGGTGTAAATACAAATAGTAATGCTACTAACGATCCTGTTGGTCTTAAAGTAGAAAAAGTCATATGGAGTGCGATGTATATTATGGCAAGTAGTGACCGTCGTATTAAAGAAAACATTGTTGATGTTTCTGATAATCAAGCGCTTTCCATAGTAAGAAGTATACCATGTAGATATTACGAATACAAAGATAAAGTATCAAGGGGGACAGATAAAACAATAGGATTTATAGCACAAGAAGTTCGAGAGGTTTTACCTATGGCGATTGATATACAAAAACAAATTATTCCCAATGAGATGAGAATATTAACAGATATATCATGGGTTCAGTTGGAAGAAAATGGAAAAATGTTAAATAAATTTTACTTATATACCGATTTAGGAGAAGTGAAGGATGAAAAATACAGATTTTATGTTAGTAATTATGAAGATGGGAGAGATGAGGTTATAAAAGAAAAGGTTGGTAATATTAATAATACCTTTTTATTTGATCAATCATGGAATTTTGTATATTGTTATGGGAAAGAAGTAAATGACTTTCATACAGTGGATAAGCAAAAATTATTTACTGTAAACTTTAGCGCTACACAAGAAATAGATAAAATACAACAACAAGAAAAAGAAAAATTAAATAATATTAATTTACTAGTTCAAGAACATCAATCTACCATTCAAAATCAACAAAATATAATTGAAACACACGAGGAAGAAATACAAACCTTAAAATTGTTTAATATTGACTCAAATAATCAAATAAATCAATTAAAACAAGAAAACCAAGAATTAAAACAACAAATTCAATATATCATGCAACATTTAGGCTTATAATTCATAAAATTTATAGATTTTTTATAAATCTATAAATTTTATTAGATAATTCATAAAATTTATAGATTTATACAAATCTATAAATTTTATTAGATAATTCATAAATTTAATGGTCACATATAAAATTTAATGGATTTTTTACAAATCTATTAAATTTTATATATTGGATAATAATAATATAAAAATTATTAAGACACTATAATATATAATATGTCTAATATTAAGAAAGGTTCAAAATTAACCGTTTCAACCGCTAATGGCATATCAAGAGCAACAACAACTAGTTTAGGTGTTTTAGAAGTATCTGGTCCAAAAATGTCGGATGTTACAAATGCTTATAATAGTAATCCAGCTCATTTTGTTGTTGGAGCTACTGATGTTTCTGGTATTCTACAAGTTGGAATTAATAATGATGGTAACACCTTTATAGATGCAAGTGTAGATAATAATCATAAAGATATTATATTACAAAAATATGGAGGTAATACTATATTTGGTTCTGGTTCAAATAGCACTGCAAAAGTAGGGATTGGCACAACGAGTCCTGGTGCTAAATTGGAAGTAAAAGGAAATAACTTAAATAATGCTGCAATTTTTATTAAAAGTTATGATACTACGGATAAAACATTTGAATTAAGAATTAGAGATGATACAACTAGTAGTTATCCATTGCATATAGGACCAATAAATAGTTTTGACGGAATAAATATTAATAATAGTAATGGCAACGTAGGAATTGGGACGATGAATCCTAATGAAAGATTACATGTCATTGGTAACGCTGTATTTCAACTACCATCTTCCAATAGTTCTTATACTTCAGACTCTACTCATGGTATAAATTTAATACCTTATATTGATGCTTCTGGTGCAAATGCTGGTGGTAGAATATTTTTTAACGAAGAAATAAATGGAAACCAAAATTACGGATTTACATTAGGATATAATGGAGGAGGAGACAATGCAATTTTAAATTACGATGCAAACACATTTAATATATCTCGTCATACTAATAGTGGCAATGGACTAAAAGTAATATCTATTGACCGCGATACTAGTGAATTTAATTCGAATGGTGTACAAATATTTTCTGACCATCCTACCTCATCAACAGACAATAATTTAGGAACAATATTAAGTTTTAGATCTCCTTTTACAGATGATATAAAAGAAGAAGGAGGATTTAAATTTGTAATGGATGATACTATTGATACATCAACTATTTACCCTAGATTATCTATAAATGCATTTCAAGATACAGGAAGCCTCTGGGAAATAAGCGCAATTACCTTTAAAACAACCTCTTCTAGTTATGTTAATGTAGGAATTGGGACGACGAGTCCAGCATGTTTATTGGAAATAAGAAAAGATAGTTTAACCACAGGCGGTTTAGGTTCAACGACTGTTTGGACTAATAATGATGAATCACACCTTAAAATAACAGGTGATAATAATTGTATGGTTTTTCGTGTGAATACAAGTTTTAATAATAGAAATGCACTAATACAAGTTGGACATAGGGACGATAGCTACCATAAAGGTAGCCTTTTTTTAAACCCTTATGGAGGCAATGTAGGAATAGGGACGACAAATGCCAGTGGCGGACTTTTACATGTTCAGGGCAATATATATTCCACTGGTAAAATTTTAGGGGAAGTTGGAGGTTCTAATTTAATTGTAGGAGGAACAACTTACCAAAGTGCTACTGCCCCTACGAATGGTATGTTAGTAGAAGGAAATGTGGGAATTGGGACGACGAATCCTCAGTATCCATTACACGTATCACATGGGAACATCGCTGTTACAAGTATAGCTGGAAGTTCTCCAGGTGTACATTTAATTCGTAAAGCCAATGCCAATAGTAATAGTACCTACGGAGGAGATGATTATATAGATTGGCGTATGTTAAATAATGGTACACTTCAATTAGAAGGAAGGGTAATAGTTAATTCAACTACAAAAACGTTTAGTGCTCTGTGCTGTCGTTCTGATTATGAAGGTGGTAATGTAATAATCGGACATGCTACCTCTACACCAAGAGGTCAATTAACTATTCGTTCTAATGTAGGGGCAGCTTCAACTCCCAATAGTGCTAGTAACGCAGCCCTATTTATAGGAGATAGTAATAATGGATTATATTTAAACATGGGGACAAGCACTAATGGTACAACAGCAGCATTTGGTTTAAACTGGAAAAATAGTGGTGGTACAAATGCCGATGTTGACAATGCATTGGTTTTAAGAAATTATAGTGGTGAAAATAGGGTAGGAATTGGGACGATGAATCCTAATTATTTGGGAGACAATGAGCCTACACCAAATTCAACTAATTTTCCTAATTTATCCAAACCTGGTTCAGGTGCTACAGCACCTATTAAATTAGATGTAAGAGGTAGCATTGAATTAAGTCCTGAAGATCCAGCAAATCCGAATACTGGTGCTTGTGCTCCTAATATTTATTTTCCTGCCAATAATAGTAACGCTCTTTATGCTTCAGGATTGATATGGAGAAATTATCATAGCACCTTTCTTAGAGATATTAAAGGAGGTATTTTATTTGAACCATCTAAGAATGGTAGTGATAGTGGTTTTGCTGCTGGAGGACTTGGATTTTATACAAGTTATTACAACGGTAGTGATAGTAATTATGATAATGATAATGAAGTTACAGCAACTTGTAAATTGACTATTCTTGGAAGCGGCAACGTAGGAATTGGGACGACGAATCCAATTACTATGTTAGATATTTCTTGTAATTTAAATACAACTGGAATCAATGTCAAAGGCGCTGGTGTAGAAAATAATGGTAAATATCAATTTATTCTTCGTGCAGAAGGTCCAGATGATAGCACACAGAGAGTAGTCCATTTTTTAAATAGTTCTACTAGAACGGATGATGGCGGAGCAAACACCTATACCATTCGTAATGATTTCGGTAATTTACGACTAGGAAATGCGTCATATGATACTATAATAGAAGGCAACGTAGGAATTGGGACGACGACGCCTAAGTCCGGACTTCAGGTATTTCACGATCAAGGGTTAACTGTTTCAGCAACACAAACAACCGGTGAAAGAACGGCTATTTTACGATTGGGTAGTCCTTATGATACTAATGTCGGTAATATTGAAAATTATTGTGCAAAAATAACTTCTACAAATAATCATAGTCAAAATTATGGTGCTGATTTAAGATTTTATACACATCCCAACGGCCAAAGTTTTACTGGTTCTCCATTTCAAACAACAGAAAGAATGCGGATAAGGGGCGACACTGGTAACATAGGCATTGGAGTAACAAATCCTAGCACTATGTTACAAGTTCAAGGACAAATACATTCATATGATAAAATTACGGGAAAATCTGGCGGTGAGTTTGGTGTAGGAACGCCAACTGATTATACTTTTTCAGTTGAAAGAAAAATAACCCCTAGTGATGGAGCAGGTAGCGATAATTTTGGATACAGTGTATCGGTTTATAATAATAAAATGATTGTAGGTGCCACAGGTAATGCTGATAAGGGTGCTAGTGCTGGTAGTGCTTATATTTTTGATATTACGACAGGAGCACAATTACATAAACTTTATGCAGGGGATGCTGCTGTTAACGATAATTTCGGCTTTAGTGTTGCAATCTCTGCTAATTATGCTATTGTAGGAGCACCTTATTCTGATCAATCACCTGGTGCCAATAGCGGCGCTGCTTATATTTTTGATATCCGAACAGGTGCACAAATTTATGAACTTACTGGTAGTGATTTACAGGGAGGGGCAGAGTTTGGATGGAGTGTTGCTATAGACAATAAACATGCTGCTGTAGGAGCCAGAAAAATGGATGCTGGTTCCGCGGACGTAGGTAGGATATATGTTTTCGAACTCGAAACAGGAACTCAAATTATGAACACTCTTATGCCACCTGACGACCGTGCTGCTAATGATCAGTTGGGATATAGTGTTGCTATAGCAGGGGATTATGCTGCTGCTGGTGCTGTTTATGATCATCATGGTAATGGACCTGATTCCGGGGCTGTTTACGTATTTGATATAAAATCAAAAACAGTAGTCCAAGCACTTGTTCCAAGTGATTCAGCATCAAATGATTATTTTGGATCTTCTGTAGCTATGTCTGGCAATTATATAATTGTAGGAGCAAATGGAAATGATGATGTGGCAGTTGATTCCGGTAGTGCGTATATTTTTGATGTTATTACAGGAACACAATTACATAAACTTACAGCCAATGATCCTAATACATATGATCGGTTTGGAAGTTCTGTCGCAATTTCAGGTAATTATGCCGTTGTAGGAGCAGAATATGATGATGATGGTGGGAATGCTTCTGGTAGTGCTTATGTTTTTGATGTTCGAACAGGTTCGCTACTGAAAAAAATAATTGCTAGTGATGATGCTGCCGATGACCTTTTTGGAGGTTCTGTTTCTATTGATGGTAATTATATTGTAGTTGGTTCAAAATTTGATGACGATAACGGTAGTGCTTCTGGTAGTGCTTATGTTTATGGCCCAGCTGTTCTTAATCCACCTACCTTAAACTGTAATATTCCTGAAACGGTAGAAATAAACGGCAACGTAGGTATTGGGACATCTACTCCAAAATCAATATTAAATATTGTAAAAAAATCAAAATATCCAAGCGAAGGTGAAGATACAAAAATGAAATTACATCGTATCACTTGGTCAGACAGTAAGGAAGCAGAAAAAATGTTTTATCGTGTATATTATGGGCTAAGGTATTCTTTTTTTAAACATGTAAATAGTCAACGGTTAGATGGTGATATTGATCCTGATGGATATGCTATAATGTATAAAAATAAATACAATATTACTGAATGGTTAAATGGAATAAATGTAGATATATCATTTAATACGTATTTTACATCGTTTCCATATTATAATGGAGCATCGAGCAGTCCAAGTATTTTTGATGCTGCTACAGTTTCATTTAGAGCCAAACAAGACTGTGATTTCTTATTATTATCTCAATCATATGCTTACCATTCTTATAATTTTCATGGATATGCAATGGTATATGATTTATACAATAATGATTATTACACTATATTATTTCCACATAGCGATGATACGAGCAGTTACCAAAATGGACTTTCACCGGCTATATCATTAAAAGCAGGTAGATATTATAAATTATATTTTTATACTGTTCTTTATAGATATCCGTATTATGATGGAGCTGATTATGTTTATGCGTGGCAAACTATTCCACAATCTACATTAACATCAACTACATCACCTACAGCTGGTTATAATCTAAATAGTGTTCATAGCAATGATATAAGTAGTAACATAACTGAATGGTTCACATATGTTAACGACAGTGATTATATCGAATGGTTAGATGAACATGATGTTAGTTTAAAATTAGGAGATTCTCAATGTTCTTTTTCCATCAATGACCCAGCTTCAACTGCTCCATTATCTGTAGCAAAAGAATATTTTCATGATTTATCAAATAATACGATAGCCGAATTTAAAGGTACGTATCCTGTTAAAATTAAAGACGATGGGTATATCGAATCAAGAGGTATAAATAATATTAGAATGACTAGAGAATTAACAAAAGTTAGTGTTACTCAATGGGTAGATACGACAGGTTCTGCTCCATCGGGAAGATATGAACACGATACATGGCTAGCACATGATAGGTATATTTATGTTAGAGGCGGATATACCTCTACTTATACATATGGATTATACAGATATGATTTAAGTGGAGGTTCATGGACAAGTTTTGGAAATACCAGTTTTTCTGCTATTTATACCGCCGATGTTTATGACCACGAGAATGATATATTATATTTTTTTGGAGGATCTTATTCGGGGGGGTATTTAAATGGTTTAAATAAATATACGTTTGGTGCTGATGGTAATTATATTGGGTATACATTATCATCAGACGGAGCATCTGGTAATCCCCTTAAACGAGACGCAGCAAAAATGGTTCTATATAAAAATTGTTTATATATGTTTGGTGGTAGAAACGGTAGCACTTATTATAATGATTTGTGGAAGTTTGACTTGGCTACAAATACATGGTCAGAATTAAGCACAGATGGTTATTCGTACGCAGCAGATAGAAGATCGCACCATAATATGGTAGTATATAACGGTTTTATATATATTCAAGGTGGGTATAACGGCAGCTCCAATATTGATAGCACGTCATCATTATATATGTATAATATACATAGAAGGTCTAATGACGCATGGACGAAAATACAATTATCACAATCTGGATATATACCGCATTGGAATCATAGATATGGAACATCTACACTTGTCGATAATTATATGTTAATTTTTAATGGAGTTTCAAAGAATCAATATTCTGGAACAACTGAAAAAAATAATAATTTTATGTTTATAGTTGATCTAGATAATCACACTGTAGAAAGAAGGACCGTAGCACATAATATGGTTCATTGTTATGCCACACATTATTCTAAAAAGTTAGGAAAATTCTTTACTGTATTGGGGTATAATAGTGACATCAATGGCCTTACACCATCAGGACTAATACATGAATATACACCATATTTTTCAACCGTTATGAAAAATAATGCTGAGGACATGAATGCATGGATTATTAGAGAATCACCATCCTTTAATACATATTCATGGATACAATTTAAGTCATATGTTAGAAAATATTCAGCCGTGTATCATGGAGAATTTGGCAAATATGATTTACCTACTGTTCAGTGGTGTTTAGCTCATTCAAAAGAATTAGAGTATAGAAGTTCTATTCAAGATACATGGATTCCTTGTTATGATGAAAATGGAGAAAAAGCATGGATACATTTAGGAACAACTAATCATTCACATTTAAATCTTCATTATCCATATCCGGGTTGGGGTGATAGCAACTCCTCCAGCGGCTTTAGAAGAGCTGTTGTAATGGTTTGTCGCGATAAACGAACAACTGATTTAAAAATAGAAGCAAATCATTTAATTGTAAGAGGAGAATCATCATCGAAATCAAGACCTCAAGACGCATTAGTTATTACAAATTATTGTTCCGGTCAATCAGGATATCTTCCTAGCGGTACACTTGATACGAATACTAAAGTAACCAGTATGGCTATATTAGCCGCTGGTGAAAATCAGCTTAGTGCTATTTATTTTGGTTCCAATACACAAGGACGGAAATTTGTAGCAAGAAAGACAGCTATTATGTGTGAAGGCGTACACAGTTACGATCGTGGTAAATTGCATTTTTGCACTCAAGGAACAAATCACACAGATTATCAAAATGTTGGTATTTCTGATTCTCGTATGGTAATACAACATGATGGAAAAGTAGGAATTGGGACGACGAGCATAACCACATCCTACGTTCAGGCAGATATAGTTGGTCAATGCTTTCGCGTTCAAGGATATTACACCTCAGGCAATACTGGTTCTATCGGTGAACTCTATTCTGGTGGGGCAAGAACAAGGTCAGGTCACGCTGCAGATATAAGTATATTAGCAACGAAGGCCATCTATAGTTCCACTAGTGTTTATGCATTATCAGACTATCGTATCAAACGAGAAATTGAAGATGTCCCCGATGACGAAGCATTACGTAAATTACTAGATATAGAATGCAAGTATTACAAATACAAAGATTACTTAAGTCGTGGAGACGAAAAAACAATAGGATTTATTGCTCAACAAGTTCGCGACGTATTCCCCATGGCTGTATCTTTGAAAGAACAAATTATACCAAATGTATACGTGCTCTGCAATAACTTCACATTCACACCTGACGGAAATACGTTTCGATTTATATGCGACGAAATACCTGCACATGCAGGAAGATATAAATTTATTTGCAGTGACATAAGTAATAACGGTGAGCATGATATCATAATTGTTCGCAACGAAGACAATAGTTTTACGTTTGATAAGGAATGGGACAACGTATTCTGTTTTGGCTATGAAGTTGACGACACGCATATCTTAGACAAGCAGAAATTATTCGCCTTGAACTTTAGCGCCACGCAGGAACTGGCCAGAATAATGGATAACGTTCAAACCGACCTCTCCAACGTAAACACAACCATCCAACAACAAGCAACTACCATACAAGAACAAGCAACTACCATACAAGAACAAGCAACAAAAATAACTACTCTAGAAACACAAATAGCAGATATCTTAACTCGACTATCTAATTTAGAAAACACTGGTTCTGCTTAAACAAAATAAAAAAAAATAATATATTTTCATGAAAATATATTATTTTTTATTTCATAAATTCTAAAAATAAATAAATTATACTAACTTAAAATATAATAATTTTATGAATTTAAAGACAAGCCACAGAATATAATTATAATGAGTATGAATATGAATGTAGAAGAAGTCTCCAAAACTACTGAAAGTAGCAGCACCGAACAGGTAGCACAACAAACAGACGTCCAACCACAACAACAGCAACAGCAACAACAAGTAAAACTTGCCGATCTTAAAGTAAACACAGAAAACGATGCCCTTAATTATATGGTCGGATTCCTAGAATTGGCACAACGAAGAGGTGTATATACTCTAGAAGAAGCAGCAAAGATTAATGAATGTGTTGCTAAGTTTCGCCGACCAGCTCAAACCGATTCTCAGGCTTAAATATTACAAAAATACCATAAAAATATTAAAAATATAAAATTTTCAATATTTTTATTTAAAAAAAACAACAACCTCCTCCTTCCTTTTTATAAAAATGATGGAAATTTTATATTTACATCATTTTTATATATTATGGAACAAAAATGATGAAAATTTTATATTTTCATTATTTTTGTTGTCTAGTGCGGTCTTTAAACACACCCATTTTCAACATTTGGTCTGTATATTCATGCCCTCCCCAATTTTTAGCCATTGGATTCGGAGAAGGATTGTATGGTGATTTTACATTATCCAATGGAGTCACTACCCCAATTTCTTGATCATCACCATCGTATCCAGCATAATTATTTTGATTATAAGGAGGATTATCTCTATTAGCATCCGTCAACATAACATCTGGTTCTCTGTATCCTACTTCTTCTTTATGACTTGCAACACCTCCTTTCTTATCTAATGGGTCACTATATTGTCTGTATCCTCTATTACTTTGTGCGTCATACGCTTCTTCATAGTATAAAATAGGACATCGTATTCCTTTTTCCTTTTGGTATCCAATAAATTTAGAATATTCATCTAAACTTTTAAATTCAATTGGATTAACACCTGGTATTTGTTTTGTATTTGTATTTATTAATAAATACTTACCTTCCTTTTTAACTAGTAAATTAGGGCATGTGCTTACTCCTTTATATCCTTCTATAACATCCTTACGAGAATACATTACATTATTTAATACTCCTAAAATAAATATAATAATAACTATTATTACAATTACGTTCATTGTTCTATATACAATATTTTAATATTTTATTTATTTATATCTATTAAAATTCATATTTTATTTATTTTCATGAATTAAATGATATTATTTCAATAATTAATTATATTAAAATAATATATATGCAACAAATAAATGTGCGTTCGGAAACACCTTCCTCTATTATAAAAATGAAAAAATGTTTTAATGATCCAAATAATACAATAGTAGCAGCTATATTAGCAGACTGGTGTGGAGCATGTCAGCAATTTAAACCAATTTGGGAATCCACTACTAAAAAATATATTTCTACTTTAACAGAACATCAAAAGAAAAAGAAATTAATTATAGCAACTATTCAAGATACGACGATTCAGGAATTAGATATTAATGATATTCAAGGGTTCCCTACAATTCGGCTTATAAAAGATAGAAAGGTAATGAATGAGTCATTAGGAGGAATGTCTGAAGAAAGGTTAATGGAATTTCTAAAAAATGCTCATAAACAATGTATCGTTATCTCTCCCAAAAAAGAAAAAAAGAAAATGAAAAAACAAAAAAGAAATACAACAGCAAAAAAACAAAAAAGAAATACAACAGCAAAAAAACAAAAAAGAAATAAAATAACAAAAAAACACAACAAACAACAAAATCAAAAAGGAGGAATGTTGAGTGTTATGGCTTATTATAACCCTAATTATAAAAAGATAAAAAAAAACAAAAAAAACAAATCTTTGGCTAGAAAATTTAAAATTCGTTCATCTTATTCTCAAAAAAAAAGAAAGACAAAGCGATTTAGACCAAAATTAAAAATAATAGATGAATCAAAATCGATGAGTGGAGGTGGTAAATATCTTAAAACTAAAACTATAAAAAAAACAGGAAAAATAAAAAATAAAAATAAAAAGAAAAAAGGAGGATATGATTCTAGTATTTCACGAGCACAAGCAATGGAAATGCAACGACAACGGCAACAACGAATAAGAGAAGAACAGCAGAGAGCTGAACGAATTAGACGTTTACGAGAACAATCAAGAGAGCAAAGAAGAAAAAGAGTCATTTCTGATGCTAATCGATTGTTTCCAGAGCGCTCTTATATTTATCCAGATGATTATACCAGAGCACAACAAGACATTGAAGACCATCAGTTACATGAACGTATTATGAGAACATCCGTACTACCAAGAGCAACTGAAGTTCCAGTAGCCATAACTCCAAGTAGAAACATGTTTTCTAGATATATAGGAACACCATTAAGTAGAATGTTTAATAGAACAAGACGAAGAAGAAGAGGTAGAATACAACCAGATGTAGTTAGTGCGATTCCAATTGCTTCAACTGTATATGACGGTAATTATTTAGATGATATTTAAATGTTATTTAAATTCTATTATATTCTATTACATTCTATTAAATAATATTATACTATATATTCTATTATCTATATTATATGATTAAATTGATTATTAAATATTTAAATAAACCATTTAATAATCACAATATTATGTCAACTTTTAATTATTTTACAAACGCATCTACACTTACGTCTACACCTACATATACACCTACATATACACCTACATATACACCTACATATACACCAATATATACATCATCTATCAACTGTTATTGTATTCCACCATTAACAAAATATCAAGAATATAGTTTATATCATACAAATATCATAAATAAAATTATACATTTTATAACTATTCCTATCATAATGACAACAACCGCTCATGTGTTACAAAAAATACATCTTGTATATGATGATGAAGAATTAGTAAACAAGAAACCCATATTTAGTATAGATTACGCTGTTAATTTATTAACATTGGTTCAAATATTTTACTGCTTTTATTACTTTAGTTGGTCGTATACAATTGGATTTACAATGATGTTTTACTTTGAAGCAATTATTCAATTAAAAACAAAACTTCAAAAGTATTTATTAGAAAAATACAAAGACAGTTATAATAAAAAATGTATAGTCGATTCTATTATATATTTAATAATGGCAACCGCTTGGATCTTACAATTTATAGGACATTATATAGAGGGAAATAGACCTGCTTTACTAGATAATTTATCTACAGCTTTCCTAACAGCACCTATGTTTACATTAGACTTCTTATTTAAATTTGCTAATTAATAAATATATCTATAACAAATTTATATTATTTAAAATACCTCACTTAAAAATTACCTTACTTAAACATAGCTAACTTAAAAATATTTTTATTTTTATTTACAATTGTAAAATTGAATTAAATATTATTTTGTATATTACAATACAACAATCATGAGTCAACGTCAACATTCAACACCAGTTAAGAAAAAATTGAAAATTAAGAAATCAAAGGTTACATCTTTAAAACAAAAAATGGAAAAAACAACATCTATTCATCAACCAACTACCAGCCCTTCTATTAAACTTATTGATATCAAATTAGATAATGTTTATGATGAAGAAGGAAAAGCATTTCGAATGCAATTATTTGGTATGAATGAAATAGGAAAAACGTATTCTATTATTATTGATGATTTTAGACCATTCTTCTTTGTTAAAATACCCAATCGTTGTCTTAGGTATAAAAAACAAACCATCAATGAAGTAAAACAATATATTAACTATATGTCTAACTATTTAAGAGTAGAAGATGGTAAATATATTGAATATATTTATGATGTTGAATTTGTTAAGAGACATAAATTATATGGGTTTGATAATAATAAAGAATATATATTCCTTAAAATTACATTTCCTTCTATGCATGAATACAATGCGGTTCGAAGATTATGGATGTCTCCTACTGTTGGTGATAATGTTTTCATACGTAAAATCAAGCAAAGTGGAACTATAAAAAGAATATATTATGAAGATAAAACTAACAAAAAATTATTTACAGTTGGAAAATATGGTCATTTTTCGGAAAAAGACCTTAAACCCAATTATTCTAAGGTAGAAAATGGTCTAATAGTAAATCCAAATATAAAATCATATGAATTTGATCCAAAAAAACGTAGAAGTTCATGGAAACAAACACGTCTTCAAAATATAGACAGTGTAAAAATGGAATTGTATGAATCAGCTCTTCCTCCATTCTTACGATTCTTCCATATTCAGCAATTATCTCCTTCTGGTTGGATTACATTTAAACGCAATCCTTCTCTTAGTAGAGATGCTTCCAAATTATCAACATGCGATTTTGAATACGAGACGTCTTATAAAAATATTATTGCACAGCCAGATAAGGAAGACGCAATTCCAATTAAGATTGCTTCTTATGATATTGAAGCCTCTTCTAGTCACGGTGATTTTCCACTTCCTAAAAAGACATACAAAAAGTTTTTAGGAGAAATGATTGAATTATGGAACAAACATCAAACAGACGATATTATATTGGAAGCATGGATGGATGCCTTTTCGCATTCAAATAAACACAAGTATGATATAAGTAAATTATATCCAAAGCCTAATCAACATACATCAGAAAACGATATTCACCTTATATATGAAAAATTATCAACATTTACTATTGAACAACAAGTATATTTATCTAATTTTGACGATGAAAAAAACTTTGAAACATTAAAATTACTTAGAAAACACAAGAAACAAACTATAATGGATGTTCTTACTTCTCAAGACATCGAACCAGTTAACAAACAAACGATTGTTGATATCGCTCTTAATATGGATATGTACTGGAAAGGAGAAAAAAAAATATTAAAAAATCTAAAACAAAAACGATTTGTTCCTTATTTAGAAGGTGACACAGTTACATTTATAGGTACTACGTTTATAAAATGTAATGAAGATGAAAGTTATTTGAATCATATGATCGTATTAAATTCGTGCGATGATACACCAGAGGTTCCTAATAGAGAAATAGAAACATATAATACAGAAGCAGAAGTATTATTAGCTTGGACAAATATTATTAACCGTGAAGATCCAGATATTATTATTGGATACAATATATTTGGTTTTGATTGGAAGTTTATGTTGGATCGAGCAGATGAACTTAATATTAAAAATGATTTTATCAAAATGTCTAGAAATAAATGTATTGAAAAATTTAATAGACAATCTAATAAATATGAATTAAAAACAGATTGTATGGTTAAACATATAACTACAAAAGTAGCCAGTGGAGAATATGAAGATACCTACTTAGATATACCCGGTAGACTACAGATTGACCTTTTGAATTATTTCAGAAAGGAAGTTCAACTACCATCTTATAAATTAGATTATGTTGCTTCTCATTTTATTAGTGATTATATTAGTGATTATACACATGAAACAAATATCGATGGAGAATCATCTATACAAACCGTTATTAAAAGTTCCAATTTAATGGGATTAAAAGCGGGTCATTTTGTTTCATTTGAAATTATAGCGCATTCATCTGATATGTATGAAAATGGTAAAAAATTCAAAATAACTCACTTAGATCCTATTAAAAAAGAGTTTACAATAGATCACAAACTTGAGATTGATAAAAAGTTGAAAATGAAATGGTGTTTAAATAAGGATGATATTAATCATCATCAAATATTTGAATATACAAATCAAGGACCTGATAAACGAGCTATTATAGCAAAATATTGTTTTCAGGATTGTAACTTATGTCATACATTAATGAAAAAGTATGATATACTTACTGGTGTTACAGAATTAGCTTCTATATGTAGTGTTCCCATGTCGTTTATTATTATGAGAGGACAAGGTATTAAACTACTTAGTTTCATAGCAAAACAATGTAGAGAAATGAAAACATTAATGCCTGCTGTTGAAAAAAGTTCTTCGAATGATGGATATGAAGGTGCTATTGTATTGGATCCAAAAACAGGATTTTATGCCGACGACCCTGTTGCTTGTGTGGATTATAGTTCTCTATATCCTAGTTGTATGATTAGTGAAAATATATCACATGATAGTAAAGTTTGGTCAAAAGAATATGACCTTAATGGTAAAATAGCATTAGATAAAAATGGTAAACCAAGGGTTTATGGTCTAAGAGATGCCAGTGGTCATTTTGTTTATGATAATCTCCCTAATTATAAATATGTAGAAGTAAAATACGATACATTTGCTTACATACGACCTCGACCAACCGCGGCAGCTAAAAAAGTAAAAACTGGATTCAAAATATGTCGGTTTGCTCAATTCCCAGATGGTAAAAAGGCAATTATGCCTAGTGTTTTGTCAGAATTATTAGCATCCAGAAAGGCAACTAGGAAATTAGCAAAGCATAAAATAGTAACAACCAACGATGATAAAGAATATATAGGACTTCTTACTAAAACAGATACGCATCATGAAATATTACAGGAAGATAAAACAACACATAAAATCAAAAACAATGATGTAAAAAATGTTGAAGATAGATTTGATGATTTTATGAAAAATGTATTAGACAAACGCCAACTTTCAAAAAAGATTGTTGCTAATTCTTTATATGGTCAATGTGGTGCTAAAACAAGTGCATTTTATGAAAAAGATATTGCGGCTTCTACTACTGCTACTGGTAGAAAGCTACTTATTTATGGTAAAACTATTATAGAAAAATGTTATACAAATCATATTGCTGAAACCAAACATGGTAAGATAAAAGTAAATGCTGAGTATGTATATGGGGATACGGATTCTATATTCTTTAAATTTAATCCAGAAACATTAGAAGGTGAACCTATTAGAGGACAAAAAGCATTAGAAATAACAATAGAATTAGCAATTGAAGCTGGTGAATTGGCTACAAAATATTTAAAACTACCTCATGATCTTGAATATGAAAAAACATTCATGCCATTCTTACTATTGTCTAAAAAACGATATGTTGGTATGTTGTATGAGTTGAATCCGCATAAATGTAAAAGGAAATCTATGGGTATCGTATTAAAACGAAGAGATAATGCTCCTATTGTAAAGGATTGTTATGGTGGTATTATTGATATCTTAATGAAGGAAAAGAATGTAAATAAAGCTGTTGATTTTACAAAACAATTCTTACTAGATATGATTGATGAAAAGTTTTCATTGGACAAGCTTATAATATCAAAGTCTCTTAGACAGTTTTATAAGAATCCAAATCAAATAGCACATAAAGTATTAGCAGAAAGAATTGGTAAACGTGAACCGGGTAATAAACCAGCTGTTGGTAGTAGAATACCATTTGTTTATATTCAAACAAAAGGTAAGGTAAAATTACAAGGAGACAGGATTGAAGACCCAACATATATTGTAAAGAATAATTTAAAACCAGACTTTTCATTCTATATTACAAATCAAATACAAAAACCAGTGATGCAAGTATTTTGCTTAGTATTGGAACAAATATCACAATTTAAACCAAATCTTAGAGGATTTCAACGACAAGTTAGAACTATAAAACGAAAGTATAAAAATGATGTAGAAAAAGCAATCCGTTATGAAACAAAAGAAAGAGAAAAATACGTTAATAAAATAATATTTCAAACATCAGTTAAGCAATGTTTTACAAATAAAAAAAACCTGGCGATGAAATCCTTCTTCAGTAAATATAATTAATATCATATCATATCATAACATATAATTAAATACATACATAAAACTAAATAAAATCATAAATAAAACTAAATAAAATCATAAATAAAAATATATAAATTTTTATTAAATTTTTCTACCTGTTATTTGTCTCATCATCAATCTTTTTATATTTTTACAACGTTTTAGCTTATCACTATAATATCGTTTCCATAATCGTTGAAACTTTACAATACCTTGATGTCTCAAAGCAAAACATCTATCTTTAAAATAATACACTTTTTTTATTAATATAAAACGGAACGACTGTTCTTCTGGAAATAAATTAAATCTATTATTATAAACATATTCCATATTGTATTCTTCATAACTATCGAATGTATAATGAACCAAATATTTTGTTTTAAGATATTCAATTAATTTCATGTTCGATGATTCATCACTATTTACTCCATATTTTTGTTCATCCCATTTATCACATAAGGCTATTCCAATATTTTCATTTTCCGTCATTCTTAATAATAGTAATTTCAATATTTATGTTTAATTAAAATAATTATATTTAATGAAAAATAATTATTTTATAATTAGTTATTCAATTTAATTTTCATCACTATCGCTTTCTATATCACCATACGGACTACTACTATTATCATCTACTCGTTCGATTATCATTTCTTCAACAACTACATCACCATCTCCTATAGTACCATTATAATTAGACAAACTATTGTTCATTGAATTTGTTATTGTATTTGTTATACTTTCAATTACTTCATTAATTTGATTTTCAGACATATCTCTCCCAAATAATTGAGGAATAGAAAATGAAATGTCATAAACAATCGTATTGGGAGAGATGTTACTACTTTCATTCAGTTCATCATCATTAATATTTTCATCATTAATATTTTCATCATTATCTTGATGATCTATATTACTTTCTTGTTGTGTATTTGTACTTATAGTTCTATTTCTGTCTCGACTTCTTCTAGGTTCATTTACATTTTGATTAGACAAATCTCTATTAATATTATACCTACAAACAGGACATCTTGAATCCTCTTGAAACCAACGCATTAAACTATCTGATTGAAATATATGATTACACTCGTTTATACGCAATATATTGCTTGAAGCATCAAAAGTTGTTAATGTAATTGGGCAAGTATGTATATCTGTTCCAGATAAATCTTGAAAATCAACTATACTTGTTTGTTGCATTATTTGGTTTCTATCGGCTGGAATTCTAGGATTACCTTGTCCTAATGTTGAATTTATAAATTCTTGTAAAGTCATTCTTCTTCTTCTTCGTGTTCTATTAAATAATGGGTTCATGTATGGTTGTGTTGTGTTTCTCAATGGTCTACTAGGACGAGTCCGTCTTGCAGAAGGTAACCTACTTGTTGAAAAAATAAAAGGTTGTCTTGTATTTCCATTTGTATTAAAATCAACAGTTCTATTTCTATCAATATTTCTATTAAAACCAACCGTTCTATTATTATCACGAGAATCTAAGGTTCTAATGTCTCTATTAAGACGACTAATATTTCGATTAATACGGTTAATATTAGTATCTATAAAATTACTAGTTGACGCAATAGGAATATTATTACGTCTTCGTCTGGTTACACGTTCTTCCATATCTCTTGCTTCTTGTAAATGTATTAATTCTCTTATTGAATTACTAATGTATTGCATACTTTGACTAACATTATTATTGTAAGTATTCATCATTACTAATTGATTATTAATTAATGTGGTTATATTTGCTATGTTATCATTCATTTACAATTTATTATAATATATAAAAAATATGTTTAAATGTAAATAAGCTATATTAATTAATGGCTTTACAAATAGAATCTAAAATGGATAATTATCAAAATAAAGGATTAACAGGGTTAGCTAATTTAGGAAATACTTGCTTTTTAAATTCAACAATTCAATGTCTTTCTCATTGTTATGAACTTAATAATTTTCTAGAAAATCAAAGTTATAAATCTAAAATAAATAAAATACCTGATAGTTTAATATTAATAGAATGGGATAAATTAAGAAAGTTGATGTGGAGTGAAAATTGTGTTATCTCTCCCAATGGATTTGTTAAATCTATTCAGCGCGTTGCTAGGATAAAGGATAAAGATATATTTACTGGGTTTGCTCAAAATGATCTTACCGAATTTTTAGGGTTTGTTATAGATTGTTTTAATAATTCTATAAAAAGAGAAGTTAAAATGAATATAACTGGACAACCCGAAACAAATACAGATATTTTAGCTAAAAAATGTTTTGAAATGATGAAAAATATGTATAGCAAAGAGTATTCTGAATTTATTGATTTATTTTACGGTATACACGTCTCTCAAATTAAATCACTAGAAAGTGATTATATTAATGTTGTTCCAGAACCTTTTTTTAATATATCCATACCATTAACAAAGGAAAATAAACAACATCATATTAATGATTGCTTTGACTTATATACTAAAAAGGAACAAATGGAAGGAGATAATCAAATATTTAATGATAAGTTAAATAAAAAAGAAAATGGCGAAAAATCAATACATTTTTGGAGCTTACCTCATATATTAGTAGTAACATTAAAACGGTTCAATGTATCTAATATTTCAGTGAGGAAAAATAAAGCGTTTGTTGATTTTGATGAAACATTAAACTTAAGTAAATACGTAATTGGTTATAATAAAGACACTTATGTTTATGAATTGTTCGGTATTTGTAACCATATGGGAGGAGTTCATGGTGGACACTATACTTCATTTGTTAAAAATGCTAATAATAACTGGTATCATTTTAATGATACAAATGTTTCAAAAGTTAAAGATTTTAATTCAATGAAAACAAAAAACGCATATTGCTTTTTCTATCGTAAAAAAAAATGAAGTTAATTATATATATATGAATACTGTTGATGTTTCTCCCACAAAATCATTTTCCAATATATATGATACTATAACAAATAATCTTGGAAAATCTTTTAACAGTTCTAATATTCTTATTTTTATAATTATATTAATTGTGTTTTTCTTTTTATTTAGTAATTTAGGTAATTCTGGTGTAGATATGACTCCTACACCAAATAATTCCAGTACTAATATTTTAGAAATTATATTATGGTCCATATTTGTATTTTTACTATTAGCAAACGGTCTACAATATTTTTTTGGTATTGAAGCAACTGCGTCTGTTAAAAATGTAGATGGTAAACCTGAAGTAGGGATTGAATTAAGTGAAGAATCAAAGGATTTTTTAAAAAAAACATTACCCAAAATAGGTGAATCAAAAAAGTCAAAAGATGAACGAAAGCAACATCTACAAGAGGAAAAAAAAGAAGTATTCTACATTAAAGACAATGTATATACTTACGATGAAGCAAAAGCAGTATGTAAGGCACATGACGCTGAATTAGCAGATTATAATCAAATGGAAAAAACATATAATAAAGGAGGGGAATGGTGTGGTTATGGATGGTCCAAAAATCAAATGATATTATTTCCTACACAAAAAGATACATGGAACAAACTACAAACAATAGATGGTCATGAAAATGATTGTGGTAGACCAGGTATTAATGGTGGTTATATTGAAAATGATAAAGCTAAATTCGGTGTTAACTGTTATGGTGTAAAACGTTCCCCTACAGATTTTGAATTAGCTATGTTAGAACAAATGAAAAAACAACAATACCCTACATCTGCTCAAGATAAAGAATTTAAGAAAAATGTAAATAAATTTAAAGACAAAATTAAAGAAAATAAAATGGTTATTAATCCATACAATAGTTCAAAATGGAATTCATAAGTTATCATTCATTTCACCATGTAATATCATAATTAGGTGTAATAAAATTATCATAATTAAGTATCATAATTTATCATACTTAATTATTATTTACTTCTAACAACCTTAGCTTTTTTTGTTTGCTTTTTATTATTTCTTTTTTTAGATTTTTTTATTTGTTTTTTACTTTTATTTTTACTTCCACTAATGGTTTTTATTTTAAGTATTGGTCTTGTATTTTTTCTTGTTTTTCTTTCGGTTGGTAAATGTTTGGATGACCTATTTATTAAATTATCAAAAATATCATTATCAATAATATCTGCATTATCTTTCTCTTTATATAACAATTCCGGATTAACTTTATCAATTACTGGTAGATTGGAATAGTTATTTTTATAACTACAACTTTCATAAAATACAGGAGGTACACTTAAATGACCTATCCTTGAAATAATATTTTTATTTATTTTATTATTTAATCCATCTTTATTATAAATCATTAATACGGTTACACCTGGATTCATTGTTGATTTATCTTGATAAACATAATTCATAATATATATATTATTGATATTAATATTATAATATTGGTTTTAATATTCATTTAACTATATTTGATTTGTCTCTTATTTTTCGATTTAATGTTTTTTCATATTTATTTCTTAAAAAAGCAATTGGA
>Ga0228666_1000254_pt1 | contig 33703 bp, 38 predicted proteins | sample 80DmetaG_FD_182702 | JGI IMG/M metagenome (GOLD analysis project Ga0228666, IMG submission 182702) | Seawater microbial communities from Monterey Bay, California, United States - 80D | ecosystem: Environmental > Aquatic > Marine > Coastal | place: USA: California | collected 2016-10-11 | reverse complement strand
TGGAAGCCTCAACAAGCTGTATAGGTTTGATGGGACAACCGTGACCAATGTGACCAAGACATCGGACTCGACCAACTACTCAAACTCGCCTCGATGGCAGGGGGCGCAGCTAGGTACAGCCATGTTGATGAACAACGGATCTGAGGCACCTCAATATATGTTGCCTTCTGGGTCTCGCTTTGCTGACCTGCCCTCTTGGCCCAGCAACTTGGTTACTCAGTGCGTCAAGCCCTTCAACTCCTTCTTGGTCATGACCGGCTATGAGATCGGCAGCAGCAAGCGGCCATTCACCGTCCGCTGGTCTGACGAGTACGACCCCTCCGGCATCCCCGGCTCCTACGACATAACAAGCACTACTAACCTGTCAGGTGAGAACACACTGGGCGGCTCCAACGGCGAGTTGGTTGATCAGTTGACGCTGAACAACTCGAACATCATTTACGCCGAGCGCGGCGTGTTCGCAATGGACTTCATCGGCTTCCCGCTCGTGTTCAGCTTCCGCGAGGTCTTCAGCGATGACGGCATCATCAACAGAGGCGCTGTGGCTTCGATACCCAACGGCCACGTTGTGGTAGGTCAGTCCGATATTTACCTACACGATGGAAGCCAAAAGCGCAGCATCGTGGACAACAAAGTAAGGCGCACCTTCTTCAACGACTTGGCTGACACACGCTCTGTGTTCTGCCAGACGATACCAGACACAACAGAGGTGTGGGTGTGCTACGCCGACGATGACGCGGCAGACTCGCAGTCTGCGAATCGTGCGCTGGTCTACAACTGGACGCAAAATGCCTTTACGTTCATCGACCTGCCAAACGCTAGGGCGCTGAGTATCGCTGACCGAATGGACACCAGTGGTAATTACACCAACTCGACTGCCACTTGGAACGCCTCCAGCGACTACTGGTCTAATGTTTCGCTTGGTACGCAGGCCAACAACATCAAGCTATTTGCCGCAGACTCTGTAAGCGACAAGGTTCGCATGATGAATGACACAAACGGATTGTCTGGGTCGGCAATGCCAGCTTACTTAGAGGCCACAAAGATCGATCTAGATCAGGTGCTCGGTCAGTCAACGCGCAACATCAAGCAGCTCAAGGGCATCATGCCCCAGATAGAGGGCACAGGCACCGTGCGCGTTCAGGTCGGCATCTCCGACGCGCCGCAGGACGGCATACGCTGGCAAGTCGATAAGACCTTCAACGTCGAGTCTGATCACAAGATCGACTTCCGCACATCTGGCAGGTACTTCGCGCTGCGAATCGAGTCCACCTCAGCGTCCGACTACTGGCGTCTGACCGGCCTCGATATCGACGTGCAGGAGGTGGCAGGACGATGAGCTACATACCATCAAGCACATCGGCAGATAGCGCGGTGGGCCTGCGTAGCTGGCTGGTGCAGGAACTCAACAGGATCGCCAACGGATTCACCGTTGCCGGTCAAACGACAACGCTGCCGGTTCTGAGCGTTGAGCCATCGAAGCCGGAAACTGGTCAGGTGGTGTTCGCGGACGGAACGGCTTGGAACCCCGGCTCTGGTCGAGGACTTTATTACTACGACACAAATGCTTGGACGCACATTGCATAGGAAAAGATCATGATATTTAGTTTTGGCAGCAAAAAACAAAAAAGCTCCTCTAAGCAGCAGTCGAGCACTTTTGTAGACCCCTCGCAGCAGCCCTTTCTGCAAGACGTAAGGCGCAACGCTCAGTCTTTGTACAATCAAGGCGGTATGCCGGTTGAGGGCGTTGCCGGGATAAACCCGATGCTTTCTAACGCGCTCTACAATCAAAACATGGGCGGGGCAAATATATCGGGCTTCGGTAACCAGATGATGAACCAAGGGTCGGCATTAGCTGGCGGATCTCAGTCAGCCTTGGGCTTTGCCAACCAAGCCATGCGCGGTCAGGTTGGCATGCCGCAAATGAGATCTCAAGGTCCAGAAAGTATGGGTCACTATGGACAGACCCCGCGTTTTGGTAACAACATGCCGAGTCTGCAACCCACCAACGGTATGCCTAAAAATTCTTTTGTGAAAAACACAAGAAGCCCACTTGGTACGGCATTCGGGGCCGGTAACCGATACGCGGGAGGCGTTGCGGAAGGCGGCGTAGCCCAAGGCTCTGGCGTGGACTCTGGCATGGCGAACGAGATGGCTGGGAACGCGGCGACAATGAACCCAGCGGCTATGGGCAGCGCATCGATGAACGCGGCAGGCATGAACGCCGCCACCAACGCAGGCTTCAATCAAGACAACCTAAACAACTACATCAACAACGATGTTCTACAGGGGCAGATTGATGCCGCAAGCCGAGACGTAACGCGAAACCTAAACGAGAATCAACTGCCAAGCATCCAAAGCCAAGCCGCGGGATCGATGAATTCTGGCAGCTCCAGAATCGGTAACGCAATAGGCGTTGCAACACGCGGGGCGCAGGATGCTATATACGACATATCATCAAATATGAGAGGCAATGCGTATAGCCAAGGGCTTGGAATTGAAGCAGGAAGAGCGAATCAGAACGCCGCGTTTCAGCAGGCAGCAAATCAATCCAACGCCGGATTTCAGCAGGGCGCAAATCAAGCCAATGCCAACTTCATGCAGGACTCCATGCGTACCAATGCAGGCTTCGCGCAGGGCGCTAACCAGTACAACGCCGGGGCGCAGAATACGCTTCTCAGCCAAGGCTACGGCATTGGAGCAAGCCAGCTTGAGAATAATCTAGGCCGACAGCAGCAAGGCAATCAGTTCGACGCCAGATCCTACAACGACGCCCGGGACTTTGGCAGCCAGATAGGCGCAAACGCATTCAACAATAACATGCAGAACCAGCAGTTTGGCGCTTCATTAGCGGCCACCTTGGGCAACCAAGGCACCAACAACATGAATACCGGCGCTCAGATGTTTGGCTTTGGAAACAACATGCAGATGGCAGCAGGCCAGTATGGCAGGGACTACCAGCAGCAGCTATATAACCAGCAATTCCGCCAAGGCATGGCACCGTACCAGAATCTGGAGTTCTATAACTCAATCATCGGTGGCCCCAACAATCTCAGTCAGGCAACTGCCTCGTCGAAAGGTTCATCCTCTGGCTTCAACATCGGCTTCGGTAAAAAGGAATAAAAAATGAGCAACCCATTCTTTACATCAAGAAAGGCGGCGCTGGAGGAAGAGGAAGCCTCGCGCGGGGTGCTGGATAACTCCGAGCAGTACCTGAGTATGATAGACGCCATGCCCTATCAGACCCCTCGCCTTAATGATGACGGTACCGTCAATGAGCGAGATCTTTACCGAATGCAGCAGTCCATGATCCCGGTTCCGGGTGCTGCTAATCAATTCATGCTGCCAGAGCGAGCCGACGCCATCGCGCAGATACAGCAGGCGCAGCAGATGGCGGCTATGGCGCAGAGTAAGTTCCAAAGAAACAACGCCACCATGTCCGATGTCTTTGCAGAGACAGGCAACTTATTTCTAGGGCCTTTGAATGTACTTGCGGGGGGCAACATGAAGCCCTTTGGCGACCCCTCAGAGGAGCAGCTAACTAGGTCGCAGTCCGCGACACTGGCCGCCAGCAACACCGCAAGGGAGGCCTTTGACGTGCTGCGGCAGGCCCGTATCGACAGGTCTGCTGCCGTTTCGGGCGCTCTCCGCAAGGCCATGGGAACGGTTGCCTTGGCGGACGGAACAATGGGAATGATGTACGACGATCAAGGAAACCCCGAGGCGGTGTCGATGGGGCCAAACAGCGCATACGCGGCCAAGTTCATGACCGGCCCCAACGGTATACCCATAGCAGTATCCAACACGGGGCAAGGGCCAGTAGCCACCTCGACAATGACCCAAGGGCAGGTTGTAGAGCAAGCGACTTCGTCGGCGGTTGGCGAAGTGGCTGGCGATGAAGTCAAGGCAGACGCTCAGGCGGTGTACGACGCCCCTACTGCGGTTGAGCAATTTCAAAGAAACATAGCCGAGGTTGATAGCCTCATCGCCCGTGCAGATAGCTTTACAGGGGCAAATGACATGAACCTGATAACTAAAATGCAACCCGGAACGGAGCATTACGATTTCGTTGCGGCTGTAGATAAGGTCAAAGGAAATGTATTTCTTGAGGCCTTCCAAGGCTTAAAAGGCGGTGGCCCAATAACTGATACAGAAGGCACAGCAGCAACACAAGCTAGGGCGCAACTGGATACCGGGCAAAGTCCAAAACAGTTCAAGGCACAAGCCGAAGCGTACAGAGCTATTCTCTTAAAAGGTCTCGATAAGGCTATGAGAGACTCGCAACGCGACATACAAAATTTGGATGTTTTTGAGCGCCAGCAGGAAATTCGCAGGCTGCGAGGCGAGTTAAATATGCAGCCGGGGGATAAGCGATGACGTTAGCATCAGATCTACAGAAGCTGAAACGCCTTCGAGAGCTTACGGCTATGGAGCCTGAAAGCGTCATGAGGGACGAGGAGTTGGCTGAGATTGATCAGAATATGTCTGATCGTCAGATGCAGTTCCTTGCCATGCAGTCCGCTCAGATGGACGCCAACCCTATGTCGGGGCTACAGCAGTTCACGACATCCGCTGGGATACAGGCAAACCGCATGGTTGAGGGCGTTAAGGATCTGTTTGGAGCAGGCGACCCGCAGCAGCGTCAGGCAGAGATAGGGCAGCAGAAGCTGGTCGATCAGGCCATAGCTCAACGCTCTCCCGGGATCAATCTGGCCGGTAATATGACCGGCGGCGTCCTTGCCGCAGCGCCCTTGGCGATTGGCGCAGAGGGAGCCGTGCCAGCGGGTATGGGTTTTCTGGGGCGAACCGCGCTATCCACTTTTCTGGGCGGCGCAGAGTCCGGTCTCATGCTGCCAGACAAAGATCAAGGCGAGACCCGGTTCACTAACATGGGCGAGGGCATGATGCTTGGCGCGGTGTCGGAGCCTGTCGCCACCGGCATATCAATCGGGCTTAAAAAGGCGTACAGCGCCCTTAAAAACACAGGCGTTCTTGCCTCTGCGCCGATGCAGGATCAGGTCAAGGACGCACTGCAAGAGTCTGGCGTGGACATAGCCACCCTCAAGCCAGAGACGCAGGCAATGCTCTCCAAGTTGACCAGCACCGACGATGTAGATGCCGCCATCAATCAGGCCATTGAGACCGAGTTTGGTATCAAGCTGACCACTGGGCAGCAGACCGGCGACTTTGACACCCTCAGAGCAGAGCAGGCCGCGCTGCGTAACTCCGACGAGTTTAGAGACTTCACGCAGGAGCAGACCGACGGCATCTTCGCCGCAGCAGACGACTTCGCTAAGTCCCAAGGGGGCACCGATGTCTCTATGCAGGGCGGCGTCGTAGGCAGAGATGATACAGGCGGCGTGGTCAAGGGCGCGCTGGAAGAAACAAGGCAGGCCGACAAGAGCCAGTATCAAGAGCTGTACACTGCGGCGAACGCGCTCTCTGAGGAGATAGGCGCGGAGCTGCCGGTTAAGACAGAAAAAATTCAAAACGCTTTGGTCGAGATGATGCGAGACTACGGTAACACCCACACCGACCTCCTTAGATCCATCGAGGCCAAGCTGTCCAGCTACCGAGCTGCACGCCCCGGCTCACCTATAAGCAACCCCTTTGACTTAGATGACGTGGAGGCTCGTCAACTGTCTTTGACCAATAACGAGAATCTGATACAGGAACTCAACTCCCTGTATGACCCTAGCGACAGGCGAGCCGCTCGTATTGTGGAGAACGTCAAGAACTCCATAATTGAATCGGCAGATGACGCGATGGAGGTGTTCGATAGCCAGTTGCAGATTGCTCCCGATATGACCGACGCCACTCGCAAGGCTCTGGATACCGCGAGGCAGGCAAGGGCCAGCAGGCGCTCGTACTCTCAACTGTGGGAGAACAAGGACGTTCTGCAAGACCTCACAGACTCAAAGTCCAAGTCTACAACCGACAAGGTCTCGCCATCGGCTGTGTTTCAGAAGGTAATGCAGTCACCAGAGGGCGCGGCGCAGGTCGTTAACCTGTTGGATGAGCGTCAGGCCAGCGGGGCCATTGCAGAGCTGCGGACTTTTGCTCTGAAGGACTTGTTCGATCAGTCTATTGAAGCAGGCCGCACGACGGCGCAAATGATCAGCGGCAAGAAATTGAGAACGAAGCTCAACGCCAAGGCCACCACCTACAAGGCACTGCTGGGAGAGGAGCAGTTCAATGCCCTGCAAGGTCTGGTGACGCAGATCGAGAAGGCCACATATGTGCCGAGGGCGGCAGAGAACACATCCAACACCTCATACGAGACCATGAGCCGGATAGCTCAACTGTTTGCGAACGTGGCCCAGCCGGGGGCTGGTATAGCGGTAGGCATGTTCGACGCCAAGGGTATGGCGGACGCCGCCCGTGTCAGCAATGCAACACGCGGGGCGCTGGACACCAACCAGCAGCCGGATCTGTTTGGCGCAATATCTAATGCAATCCCGTCGGTAAACCTTCCGGGCGGCATAGAGCTTCAGCTAAAGCTAAATGACTCCAACCACGGCGCGTTCAATTTGATGATGCGGCAGTACCTTGGCACCGAGAGGAAAGAGCAGGAGGGCGCGCTTAGTGAGTAATCTATTCAGTATGTTTATGAAAGAGCTTGCCGAGGCCAAGCCGAGCGCAAAGGAAAGGATAAAGCTAACAGGCTACCACGGCTCCCCGCATAAGTTTCCTCCGGCGCAGCGGTATCGGAACACGGACACCGGGGAGACATACATCGCCAACTTAGAGAACCCCCTGCACATGAGAATCGTGCGCGACGGGAACTTTGAGAAGGTCGGTGAGCCTAACCCCTTGGGCATGTTTAACACATCTCAAATGGGAACCGGCGAAGGCGGTCAGGCATATGGTATGGGCCACTACATCGCGCAGAGAAAGGAAACGGGCGAGTATTATCGTGATTCGACTACGATGCGGGACTATGATTTCGAGGAGTACCTGTCTGACCAATACAGCATAGCGGATAGAAACCAAGACTATACCCGCATGGAGATGCTTGAGAGTGCAATGATGCACGACAGGCCGTCGGACTTCAGGGAAAAAGCCAGCGATTTAGACTATGACGAGGATTACCGTCAGGCCGCTGACGAAATGGCGGACGAGATGGAGGCCTTTAGAAACAGCAGCAACGAGCCGGTGAACTTTGGACATATGTACGAGGTAGAGATCGATGCGTTGAACGAGGAAATGTTTGACTATGACGCCAACATATCCGATCAATCAGATTTTGTTAAGAAAGCTATTTACGACGCAAGAGAATCAATTGACCCCCAGATTGTAGATGATTACTTCGGCGGCGACAGGGCCAACATTGTTAGCGACAACATGACAGGCACCGATGCGCTGTACAACATTGGCAAGTCAACCGGATCAATAGACGGCTGGGAGAACGCCCTATCCAGCAGAGGGGTAAAAGGTGTCCAGTACCAAGATCAACTATCTAGAGGCGAGAAAAAAGGCACTAAAAACTATGTAGTCTTCGACGACGATAGCCTGAACATCCTGCGCCGCTACGCGCTTCCGGTTACCTTGAGCGCCACGGCAGCCGCAGGTGCGGGAGCGCCTCAAGAGTCGCAGGCCGGTGTACGCAAGGCCGGTGAGACCCTCTTCGACCTCAGTAGGCTGGAAGAGGTTCCAGATGTCCCGCAGGTGCCTTTAGAAAGAATTGATCCGCCGAGGGGCTTGTCTCCAAAAATTGAGCCGCTGCTGACGCCAGAGACCGCTGCCCGAATGGAGGGATACGCGAACATAGGCAAAGATAAAGGCGGCCTCGGCTGGTACAACCTAGATCCGCTGCGGCAGTCGTTTATGGAGGAGCTTGGCGATGATCAGGGCGCATCTGCTTTTAACTCCTATGTTGACAAATTGGCGGCAACCAGCCCACGCGCCAAGGTGGCAAACAACATTCGACGCGCCAGCTACCTCGATGTCCTTGACAGGCAGGGCCAGCCTTTTGCCGGTCTAAGCAACGCAGACATGCCTAAAGGGTATGGTCACATTGCACACACCACCCACGACCACAGCCTGCGAGACCTTCAAGAGAACGGCACCTTTGCCGCCCTGAACCGGCCCAAGACATCGAGCTTCGCGGAGAACCTGAAGGGCAACCAAGCCCCGATGACTATCGACACCCACAACTTTGCCGCACTCAAAGGCGATCCCAAGGACAAGAAGAGTCCCTCAGATGCTCAATACAGATACCTTGAGGAGTTCCAAGGGCAGATAGCCGAGAAGATGGGCATGACCCCGGCGCAGTTTCAGGCCTCTGTCTGGATGGGTGGCGAGACTGGCGTGGCGGATGACAGGCCGTTCATGGCCGTCTTTGACGATGTCGTTGCAAGCACCGCAGAGCGAGACGGCGTGACCAAGAAGAAGGCGCTGAAAAACTTTATCCAAGGCAAGGGCGCACTGTACGACCTCGGGCCTGTAATGCTTGCCGGTGGGCTTGGCGCAAACTACTTGACCTACTCCGAGAACAACCAGCCAAGTAAGGCCCAGCTTTTTGCTGACGGTGTTCTGGGGGGCGTTGACTTTATGGCAAACATGGGATCGGCTCTTACTGCACCGTTTGTGCAGGGGGTGCAGCATATTAACGCCATGGGCAGGCCCACAGCCGATGGATCAACTCAAAGCCTTGAGGCCTTGCAGGCCCAGCAAAACGAACTGGGGCAGATGCTGAACTACTCACCGCGCACGGAGCTGGGGCAGCAATACACCGATGACTTCAAGGGTATACTGGCTGAGGGCGTGCAGGCGCTGGCGCCAGATATTCAAAGAACACATCAAGGCCTCTACGACATGGGCGGCCTGAACGTCTACCGCACTGCTGCTGACGGAATCGGTGCGCTGCATGATTTTTATAAGGGTCTAGAAGATAAGAGTAAGATGCATGTAGATGCGCTGATGAACGTCAGCCCCTACTGATGATAATAGAATCGGTAGCAGCCGCGTCAGCAATCCTGACCTCTATTAACGGACTCATCAAGCAGGCTAATGAGACCGGAGAAGGCATCCAGCAGGTCATGGGGACAATAAGCGACTTCGGTGAGGCGCTTACCAGCTTCGAGATCGAGCGCAAAGGTGGAACCTTCAAGCCCCTTAGTCAGAACGATCTTCTTAAGCTCACCCAACTGCGGAAGCAGCAGGAGCGTTATTGGAGGGATGTTCACGATTTGCTTGCGATGATCGATCCAGAGCTTTTGCAAGATTTTAAGAAAGCAAAGCAGCAACAGGAAGACGCACGGCAAAGGCACATGGCTATGCTTGCGAAAAAACGCAAGGCCCACGACGAGCTAATGCATCAAATCACTGTCGCATTGACGGTTTTTGTGGTGGGTGGAATAGTAGCGTTTGGCTTAATCTGGGGCGTAATCAACTCATTCACATAGGAGAAGCTAATGCCAAAACCAGCGAAAGGAAAAGCAAAAGTCAAGGTTACCGCATCGGGCAAGAAGGTCAGCTACGGACAAGCCGGTAAGGCCAAGGGTGGTGGCGCGAGAGTGAAGCCGAACTCGGCAAAAGGCGATGCCTATTGCGCGAGGTCGCTGGGGATCAAAAAAGGCCTGCCGAAGAAGAAGGCCAACGACCCCAACACCCCCAACAATTTGTCACGCAAACGCTGGAAATGCTCTGGCGCCAAATCAAGGAAAAAATAATGCCGAAGGTCGGAAAGAAAAAGGGTCTCTACGCCAACATCAAAGCAAAAAAGGCCAGAATAAAGGCAGGCTCAAAGGAGACAATGCGTAAGCCGGGAAGCAAGGGAGCGCCTACAGCCAAGGCCTTTAAGCAGGCAGCGAAATCCGCCAAGAAAAAGAAGAAGTGAACCAAGTAGGTACCATCGGTCTATAAGTGACTGATTCATATGGCCCCTGATCCCACCCATCATGGGGCCAATATACTCACAACGCATAACAATCAATCACATAGCATCACTAAGCCATTGACCTGCCTGCCCTAAAACGCTTGTCAATACACGGTTGTCAACGTAGACTCACACTCAAACTGTACCAGAGGGTGTACCAAATGGGTGTGATACAAAAGCGTGGCGACAGCTACCGGGTTCTAATACGCAAGGCTGGCATGCCAGCGATCTCCAAGACCTTCCCCAAGAAGGCACTGGCCCAGTCGTGGATGACTGAGACCGAGGCCAATATCGCCAAGGGCAACTACCGCGAGGATCAGATGAACTTCGGCAGGTGCGTCGATAAGTACATTGACGAGTACGGGCCATTCGGTGATACCAAGCAGGGTGTGCTGCGTCTGGTACGGCGAAACATAGGGCACCACAGCCTCAAAGACCTCAAGTCCTCTACGCTCATAAGCTACGCCAACAGCAGGGCCAAGACCGCGCAGGGCAGTACGGTGCAGCAGGACATGATCTACATTGGTGTCGTGCTCAAGGCCGCCGAGGCGGCGTGGGACTGCAAGCCCAAGATCGACGAGTACGAGAAGGCCATGCACTTCTTGAAATCAAAGCAGGTTATCTCCGAGTCCAACGAGCGCGAGCGGCGCGTCACTGACGCTGAGATCGATCTGATCGTGCAGAACGCAGACACCCGCTTGCCGCTGGCAGACCTGATCAGGTTCAGTGTCCTGACGGCTATGCGGCGCGGAGAGGTGTTGAGCATGACATGGGACGAGCTGGGCGACGAGGGCCGCAGCATCGGACTGTGGCGCAAGCACCCGGAAGGCAAGCGATACTCTCGTGTGCCGCTGTTGCAAGAGGCTGCTGAGATCATCCAGCGCCAGCCCCGCAACGGCTCCCGGATATTCCCCTACAACGGAGATACCGTTAGCGCGGCCTTTCAGCGTTCACGCAACCGTATCGGCCTAGATGCTCGCTGGCACGACCTGCGTCACGAGGGGTGCAGCCGCTTGTTTGAGCTGGGACTGGATGCCATGACGGTGGCGCTGTTTTCAGGCCACCGGGACATCAACATGCTGCGCCGATACACGCACCTGAATGCTACTCAGGTTTTGAAAAGACTTGGCTCTCAATGAGCTTACCTAGATACCACGCGGCCTTCCGCAGATCTTCCACCGGGGCTTCCTTGTAGCGCCAGCGGTGGAGGTACTTCTTAATGTTGCCCTCTAGATAGTAGGAGTAGCCCTCGCCTAGATTGTCCTCCAGATATTTGATGCACTCGATCTTGCCTTTGTTATAGTGCGGGGGGTTATTGATCATGTCTGTCTTGCTCTCGACCCACTCGGAAAATGCCTCTTTGTTTTCGCTCATTGGTTGTGTGCTCCACTTTTGGTTGTAATTTTCTGCAAGCCTTCAAGGCGTCGAGCCTTAAAGAAAGCCTCCACGACCTGTCGGTCTGCCACGCGCTGCTTGCCTAATCGGTAGGTCGGCAGCGGGAACTCCTCGCGGGAGATAGCATTCAGTAGACCTCCCTTGCTAATGTTAAACAGCTCGGCTAGTTCGTGGGTTGTCAGGTAGGGTCGCTCCATTAGTAGCCCTCCAGATACCGCGTCAGCTTCGTGCCACCCACGGTGTACTTTTTCTTCTGCGGGTTCTTGAACCGCAGCACCACCTCGTTGCCCTCCCGCGTCCCGTGGTTAGCCCAAACCTCTGGACCGGCCCAGATAAAGTCATAGGACAGGCTAAAGGTGTTTGTTCTGACAGCTATAATTGTGCTGACATCGTTGATCACCGACAATCTGAATGAGGCCATCAGCTTGTCCTTTTTCCCCTCGGCAAGTTGAACAGAGATGTGATTCTGTTGCCCTTGGTAGATGGTGGTTATGTCTATTTTTTCATGGTCGTTATCGAAGGCGGCGCTATAGCCTTTCTCAATCAGGAAGCTCATCAACGCGTACACGGCAGAGTCCTGACGCCCTGCGGCCTCTCGTCTTTTCTCAATCTCACCGTGCGATGTACCCAACGCCAACCAAACGTAATCCACGCCGAGCAGCTCGGCAAGCTTGCGGCCCACTGCCGCCTTGGGCTTGCTGTCCCCCGCGAACCACTTGCGGACAGCCTCTTGTGATACGCCAAGACGCTGAGAGAGATATACCTGCTCGCCCTTCCCATACTCAGGCACATCAGGGTTGTCCTGACACGACTGCTTTAACCGAGTGGAGAACTCGCTCACGAATATTCCTTAACAACATAAAGTTGTGCATCCTACACCGTCAACCATGTGTTGTCGCCATGCGAAATTGTTCGACGAATGTAAGCAGAGAATCCTGCGCGACATCCTTCTCGCTTAGTGCGGTTCTGACCATCCTGTCGGCAGCGGTGTCTGCCAGTATATGTATCACGCGAACCGGGCGCGTTTGCCCCTGACGGTGCAGCCGGGCATTAAACTGTTGGTACAGCTCCAATGACCAAGACAGGCCGAACCAGACGATCAGAGATCCTCCGTGTTGTAGGTTCAGCCCGTGGCCGGCGCCGGCAGGGTGCGCCAACATAACCGGCACCTCTCCCCGGTTCCACTTATCAATTAAGTTTGGATCTTTTTTGAGAACCTGTGCGCCCTTGATGTGTGACACAATTCTCTCTGCGTCAGACTGGAAGTTATACGCAACCAACACCGGCTCGTTGGATGCCTCGACGATTTCCTTCAGCGCCTCGATCTTGGCGTCGTGCAGAACCTCGTAGCCGTCCCCGGTGTAGAGCGACCCGGACGATACTTGCAGGAGTTTGTTGATCTTGACCGCGGCGTTGGCCGCGAGCACCTCGCCCTGCTCCAGCTCTATCAGGAAATCATCCTGCATCTGCTTGTACGCCTTCTGGGCCTTTGGAGGCAGTGACACCACAACGTCGCTGTCGATTCGCTGCGGCAGTTCGAGGTAGTCGTCTGCGTCCATCCGCAGCACCAGATCAGCAACCCTCTCTTGCAGTAGGTCAACGCGGTCAGATCTGACTGCATACTGCGACCATTGCGGGTTGCCGACTTGGCGGCAGTAGGTGTCGAGGAACTTGCCTCTGGTGTCGCCGAGGCGCTTACCTTTATCCAGAAGATATATCTGGGGCCACAGCTCCATCAAACTGTTGGGCGCCGGTGTCCCGGTCAGTTGCACCATGCGCTTGATCTTGCCGGACTTCACCACCTGACGCAGTGCCTTCCATCTCTTCGAGCCGTGACTTTTGAATGAGCTGGACTCGTCGATTACTACGGCGTCGTAATGCCAGTTGTGCCCTGAAACTTCTACGAGCCATGGTATGTTTTCCCTGTTTATGATATGTACCGGCGCCGAGGAGTGCATAGCCTCCTCGCGCTTGGCGGGGCTTAGCCCCGCGATGACTGAAAAGCGCAGCGCCCGAAGGTGCTGCCAGTTCTTGATTTCGGCAGGCCATGTGTGCTGCGCCACCCGAAGCGGGGCGATGATTAGCACCTTCTTGATGTCCTTGGTGACAAGTAGATCGACCAGAGCCGTCAGTGTGCTGACGGTCTTGCCGAGTCCCATGTCTACCCACAGCGCCGAGTGATTATTGTCCTTGATGAACTGCGCGGCCCGAAGCTGGTACTGGTGAAGGTCTGTGTGCTTTAGAATAAGAGTCTCCCCTGCTCGATGTTGTCAACGACGTAGACGTGGAAGCCATGCTCCTTCAGTCGTTTGTGGATCGCGTGCTGGTAGGCGGTGGCGGACTTGCCGGGTGCCTTGAACTCAATCATCAGGCACTCGCCATCCTTGAAATAAATCATGTCGGGAACCCCGCGCTGCGAGGGAGATGTCCACTTGAAGGCCAGCCACCCCCGGTCACGGGCGTAGCGGTTGACGGTTCCCTCTATATGGGACTCCCTCACTTGCGGTACCTGTCGGCCTCGTAGCCTTCAACGTCGATTGGCAGACCCTTGGCCCAGTCGGGAAGCTCGCACATTAATGTGTTGAACTCCTCCAGTGAGCCGTGGCCTATCTTTGTGTCGGCAACAATCTCATCATGAACCGTCATGATGGGGTCGTAGCCAGCGGCGTCGAGCTTTAGAAGGGCGTGGGCCAGCAGGTCACGGGCCACTGCCTGCGTTATCGACTGCACCAGCGAGCCGCCGTATGTCTCAATGGTTCCCCACTTGTGTGTGAAGTTGTTCATACCTTGGTAGGTGATCTTGTTGCTGATCAGCGCCGCCTGCGGGAACGACAGGCACCTTCCAGATGGCAGCTTGAACAGCAGGTCACCCTTAACCATCATAAAGTCACCGGCCCGAGTCTCCTCGCGCCTGCCATATTGGATCGCGTTAGATGCGGCGCGTTCGACCTCATGCCACAGCTTCACAATGGGCCTGTTGGCGGCCCTCCAATCGTCTCGGATCTTGAGCGCCGTGGCATCGTCAACGTCGGTTCCGTAGTTGGCCGCCATTTTGGTAAAGGCTCTCGACCCACCCTGATACCCCAAGGCTAAGACAGCTATTTTTCCGTCGAACCTCTGATCCTTATCGACGTTCATGTACGTTATTCCGTACATGTCAGATGCCGTGACCTTGTAGAGATCCAGACCCTCGCGGAACGACTTCAACACGGTCTCGTGACCGGCCAGCCATGCAAGCACCCGCGCCTCGATGGCGGAGTAGTCAGAGACAATCAGCCTGCGACCCTTGCTGGCGATCAGCATCCCTCGAAGGCACGAGGCCAGCAGAGCCATCGGCTCTCCCGGGAGCTGATCCGGGCAGCGGAACCGCAATGCATCGATAATGGGGTCAACATCATCGACGATGGGGCGCGGGAGGTTCTGGGGCTGGAAGTGTCTGCCCGACCAGCGCCCGGTAGCTGCCCCGTGGTACATGCCCGTGCCATGGGCGCGGCCATCCCGACCCAAGCAGGCCAGCATCGCCTGAAACTTCTTAGTGCTCGACTTCGACAGCGCCTGCCGAATTTGCAGGAAGCGATACACCTTCGGTGGACATACACCTTCGAGCGCACAGGTGACCGCGGCCTTGTCATAAGACTCCATCACCAACCCCTGCCGGTTGATCCAATCGAGGGACTTAGCCCTTGAGGAAGTTGAGGCCAGCTCGCCGTCAGTAAGCTCGAACACCTCTTGGTTCAGCTCGGCCTCAACTTTCTTGATGATCTCGATGGCGTGCTCGCAGTTCGCTGCGTCTAGTTTCACACCGCGCAGGTTCATGCGCTGGTCAGCCTCCCAAACCAATCGCTCGCCGGGGTGGAGTGGCCGAAGCTCTTTCCGAATCGCCCTCTCGGCAACAACATCTTGGAGGCAGTAGTCGTATAGCTCCCTCAGCAGATCCTGATCGCGGACGCGCTTGCCCCTATAGGGTTTGCAGAGACGCTGGATCAGGTACTTGCCGCGCTTGTCTTTTAGCTTATTCATCGTCCATCCCCATGAAGTCGCCGCACTTACCGAGCGCGCGGGGGTAAGCCTGCGCCGCAGCCAGCGCGGCGGTGTCGTTCCACTGCGATATCGGTATCGTCGGCCACATGAGTACACGCTGCCAGATAGCCAGCTCGAAGAACGAGTTCCATGCCCAGACCTCAGCGCCGCGCTCGATCAAGCGGAACAGCTCAGTCGGCGCAGGCATGTCCGGCGTCCAAAGCTCAGGCGGCTCATCGTTAACCGCCCAAGCTAGGCACAGCACCTCGGTGCTGGGGTGGTCGGCATATGCCCACGCACCCGCAGCCCTGATGTCGCACTCGGAGTAGGTCTCAAAGTCGAGGCTTACGATCAAGCCAAGAACTCCTCTGCTTCTTCGGCAACGTCGGCGGCAGTCTCTCCGCTGATGTCATCGAATCCGTCGAGGGCGTTACCTCCTCCGCCGAACCGCTCACCCTCGCGCACGAACTGAACAGCCTCTAGGCTGCAAAGCACGCCAGAGAATGCAGCGCCAGATGACCATGCGTAGAACCGCACCTTGGCGTTCACATAATCACCGCCCTGTGGGCGTCCATCTTCCTCGACCAGTGCCGACAGATCCTTGTCGATGATTGGCACCCGCTTGCGGTTGTTGGCCTTCACGATGTACTTGTTTTCGTACTCAGCGCGGTCAGTCTCGTCGCCGTCTTGCAGCGACAGGAACAGTTTCTTTGGCTGCTTTTCTCCCCACTTCTCTTTCGCCAGCTCGCTGACAATCTTCCGCAGGTTCTTAATCTGCTCGGCGTCGGCATCCTTGTCCAGAATCAACGTACCGCTGTACTTCAAATTGTCGGAGCCTTCAAACGCCGATGGCGTGAAGAGGCTTGGGAAACTCAAACGTGCGTTTTCTATCTTTACCGTAGACATAGTTTTTTCCTTAGTCGTCTATTGCGTCGAAGCCATCCGTTGCTTCCAGTGCTGGTCTCCGATCGGATACCGGCACCAAAGTCGGCCTGCCTTCTGGTTTGACGATGAGCGCGTTAACGTCATCGCATTCTTTCCCCAGCATGGCGATCGCCCTGCTCGGAGAAATTGGTTTCCGGCTCATCACCGGCTCGTTAGTCAGCAGAGTCATGGCGCGAATAGCTGCCTCATCGTCTGACCACTTTCTGTTCGTGCGGCTGGTCACGAGCTTGTAACCCTCGACGGGCACTCCTGACAGCGCCAGCTTCTCTGCGTGTGATGCGACTGCATCGCACCAGCTCTTGATCGTTGCGAGGTGCGGCAGCAGGCCTGCTATCTCCTCGTTGCTCAAAACTTGTGGGTCTCTCACTCAAAATCCTCCCCGATCTTGTCGAAAATATGCTGTGACAAAGCGCGACATGTCGGCGCGGCCTTGCAATACCGGCACTGCGACTCGCCGGGATTGAACGGTGGCTTCTTACTTAGCGCAGCCTCGGCTGCTGGTGCCAGCACCTCAGCGCCCCACTTCAGAAGCTCTCTATGTCGCATGGTGTGGGTGTCGATGTGCCCCAGCCGGGGCTGGACAATGGTCATATGTATGGTGTCTAGCTGGGCATCGAAGCCGTGCTTGTCGAAGACGCCGAGGGCGTAGCACTTGAGCTGGTCGCAGTCGGCATCGACTTGATTGCGTCCGAACTTGGCGTCCACCACCCAAGCCTCGCCTTCCTTGATCGACAAAAAGTCTGCGGTGCCGAAGCCGCCCTCTGCCCACATGGAGTAATCCAAGCGTTGCTCAATGTGTGTCCGCGTTTGCGGTAGTGAGCGACAATGATTCACATACACCCTCGCCATGTTCGCTTGCTCTAAGTTGATGACATAGCCGTTGAAGGTCTCGCCCATCAGCTCGTGCGGCTCCAGCCCTTTGTGCAGGCAGGTCTCTGACAGTTCGTGTAAGGCCGTGCCTTCTTCAGCGGCTGGGCTGCTTTCATCTGGCAGACCTTCCTGCGCCTTCACGCTGGCCGGGCAGGCGATCCATCGGTGTGCAGAGCTGGCACTGAGCTTCGCGTGCGCTGGCCCTAGATCAATCTCGTACTGCTTCAACTCAACCTCCCTAGTGATGTACAACCTACTGTTGTAAGATGAACTCGACAACGATCAATTGCAAATTATGTTGACGAAGATAAATAGCGTCCGCTATCTTGTCAAACACTTTAACAAGGAAGCCGACACAAAATGAAAAGCAAGGACGCAGCGCGAGTCAATTCCGCGCTTAATGAAACCAAGAAGGCGTTGTCGCTTAAGAGCGACAGACAGCTTGCCATCAAGCTAGACGTTAGCCGTCAGGCCGTGGGCCTGTGGCGCATGCGCGGCGAGATGCCTCCAGCCAGAGCCTTGCAGCTTGAGTGGCTGACAGACAAAAAAGTTACATGGATGCAGATGTGCCCAAACTTAGTCCGAGAGTTTGCGGAGATCGAGGCACGATGAAATTTCAAGCATGGCGAGCATTGTGGCTCGTGGCGAAGGTTCTTAAGGACATCTTCTACTGGGTCGCGGACAGGCTGGACGATCTGGAGAACTGGGCCGACAAGAACTGCGCCAATCACGTTTAGGAGAGAGGGATGATCAATCAATACGGGCATCGCTTAGTTGAGCGAGGCTACAACATCGTCCCGTTGTTGGCGGGAAAGAAGAGGCCACCGGGCAAGGACTGGCAGAAGATTGTCAGCACCCCTGAGATGGTTGCCGGGTGGATAGAGCAGAACGCGGAGTTTGGTATCGGTGTCCTTTGCGCCACTACCTGCGCCGTGGACATGGACTGCCGGGACAAGGCGCTGAACAACAAGATGCTGCACTGGCTTAAGGATAATGTTGGGCTGGCAGCGATACGCATCGGTGAGAACCCCAAGTGCGTCGTGCCGTTCCGCAATGAAGAAGGCTTCAAGAAGATGCGCTCGACGGAGTTTGAGGACTCTGAGGGTGTGCGTCACGCGGTAGAGATACTTGGCAAGGGCCAGCAGTTTGTGGCCTACGGGATACACCCCAAGACCATCAAGCCCTACGAGTGGGTGTCTGGCCCGACGCTGGCCGACGTGTTCCACGACGATCTGCCGGAGCTGACGAGTGAGCAGGCAAGCAGATTCATCGAGTTCTTTGAGGCGCAGGCAGCGGAGCTTGGCTGGGTCGAAGTGAAGCCGGGCAGCAGGCAGCAGGCCGAGGAGCAGGATCACCTGATGAACCTCAAGGCGTCGCTGGACATGACCGCCGAGGAGATCAACGAGATCCTAGAAGTTCTCGACCCCGACGATCACCACGACAACTGGGTGCGCGTCGGTATGGCGCTGCATCATCAGTTTGGTGGCGACACTGACGGTCTATATCTGTGGGATGCGTGGTCGTCGCAGGGCAGCAAGTACCGGGACGGCGAGTGCGCCAAGCGGTGGGAATCATTCGGAGACTACTCGGGCAGTCAGGTCACTATGGCCTCGCTGAAGTTCGAGGCAAAAAAGTCAGACAGCGTCGAGGTGGTTGAGGAAGAGCTGCCCTCGATGCTGCGTAACTGGGCGTTTGTCCAAGTCGAAGGCTCTGCCCGTGTGCTGCGCGAGGAGCTGGACAGCGACCAAGTGATGCTCTTTAAGACCGAGGATCTAAAGAAGGAGTTCGCCAACCGGGAGGTGCTGGACGAGTCTGGCCGTAACCCGCGCATGGTTAACCTTGTCGATCTATGGCTCAAGCACGAAGACCGCCGGACTTACCCGGCAGGTATCTGCTTCGCGCCAGACAACGAGGTGCTGCTCAAGTACAACCTGTGGCGAGGCTGGAGCTACCGCCCGGTAGAGGGCGAGATGAAGCCCTTCCTAGACTTTGTCACGCAGGTAATAGCCAGCGGGGTCGAGGAACACGCGCACTATATTTTGGGGTGGGTGGCGCAGATGATCCAGAAGCCGCAGGCCAAGGTAGGTGTGGGTCTGGTGCTTCGAGGCTCCAAGGGTTCAGGCAAGACGTTCTTCGGTGAGCTGATCGGTGGACTGTTCAAGCAGCACCACCGCATCGTGAGCAAGGCCGAGCATGTTACCGGGAAGTTTAACCGGCACCTTGAGGACACCCTGCTGCTGCAATGCGACGAGGCTTACTGGGCACGCAACAAGGCAGCCGAGGGTGCGCTCAAGGATCTGCTGACCAACAGCCGCATCACTGTAGAGCGAAAGGGCATGGACTCCTACTCGTCTGCAAACTACACGCGCATCCTGTTCAGCTCGAACGAGCAGTGGGTGGTGCCAGCATCTCTGGACGAGCGCCGGTTCGCTATTTTCGACGTGGCAAACGTGAAGCAACAGGACGCCAAGTATTTTGGCGCACTGCGAAACTGGTACAACCGCGGCGGTGCCGAGCACATGCTTCACTTCTTCAAACACTTCGACCTAAACACCGTCGATGTTAGATCGGCACCCAAGACCGCCGCGCTCGATGAGCAGAAGCTCTACTCTCTTGACTCGGTCGATCAGTGGCTGATGGACTCGATCAACGCCGGGGAGTTCAGGGAGCAGAGGCTTAACGGTGAGGTGCTGGATTTCGGCAAGGACGAGCCGAAGAACGCGCTGTACCAGTGCTACGTCACTAGCGTGAAGGGCAGGTTCGAGCACTCGAAGAAGGAGTCGATGTTTTGGAAGCAGCTCCACAGCATGCCGGGGCTGATCGCTGGCGAGACCCGGAGGCGTGTCGGCAACAGGCAGGTGCGGTTCGTGCAGTTCGTGATCCCGCGGCTGGCGCTGAAGGCCTTCAACTTGTTCCATAACATTGAGGAGAACGTGTTCGAGGCCGAGGCCGTCGAGGAGCTTGATCCCTTGGACCCCGATAACTGGGAGGATGAGGCGCCGTTTTAGGCGTATAATTTTACTCCATGAATACAAAAAAATGCGTCGTCTGCGGGGAGGAAAAAGGCAGCGCGAGATTCTACAAGAGGCCAGATGGTTCTATCGAGAATACATGCCGTCCTTGCAGGACTCGCGCCGAGTTCAAGACACAAAACAACAGCCCGAGGGACTACCTCAGAAACACGCTAGCCAAGGCAAAGTATGGCGCCAAGAAGCGCGGACTTTCTTTTGAGATCGACATCGACAAGGTGATGCAAATCTGGGGCGAGCAGGGCGGACGCTGCGCCCTCAGCGGTGTGCTGATGCAGGCCGCCAAGGACGGTAAGGGCCGGAAGGGTAAAGACTTAAACGTCTCGTTAGATCGTATCGATCAGGACAAGGGCTACCTGTTCAGCCCCCGCAACGTGCAGCTCGTCTGCCTGCGCGTGAACCTCATGAAGCACGACATGGAGGAGTCCGACCTCTATTGGTGGTGCCAAAATATCCTCGAAAAAAGTTTGCGTTAAGAGACAACAAACAGTTGTCATTACCACAGATGTCTGTATGATCTGTCTTGTCTTAACAAGAAACACAACGGAGATCGACATGAACGGAACCATCAGAAAAACTCTAGTCACTGACTACATCAACTTTCGCACCAACAAAGTTGTCACTGGAAAGGCTTATCAGATTGTCCTAGAGAATGGCGAAGATATGTGGCTACCTCAAAGCTGGAGCAAAAAACGAGTTATCGACTACGTTGAATTTTGCTGGGGCTGGGTTGAACTAAAAGAGGTCGCGTAAGCGGCCCATAGGGAGAACGAAATGATCAAGCTTACTAAAAAAGCAGACGCATTCTGGGCTGGTAACGGCTTTGGCAACGAAGCTGCTGAGTGGGTAGTCAAAGGCGCAGAGGACATCGTTGTACGCAAAAGCGGAAGCGGATGGGTTGCTACCGAGAACGGCACTCGCATCGTGAGCGGACGCTGCACCAAGAAAGAGGTGATCGCAGAGCTTGAATGGAAACGACCAGAGCTTGCCGCGTAAGCGGCCCATGCGGAATAACCCCGGCACCCTTTTACCGCATACAGCCACAACGTCGAGCGCATAGCATGGGTGCGCTCCGCGATGCGACTGCATCACAACATTAACTGACATCCATGGAGGGATGACATGACACTACGAGAATACGCCGAGGATCGACGCCTAGAAATGTACGCCGCTGCACACGGCGCAAAAATTAAAATGGTCGGCGGTATCGCCATCGAGTCCGGGATCGAGATGCCCAAGAGGGCAAAGAAGCTGGAGGGCATGGCAGCCGTGGCGGCCAAGATGAAGGTCGGCGACAGCGTTAAGATGCTGATCCCAGAGGGCGGCAGCGCCGGGTACACCTCCTCGTCGCTTCGGTATCAACTGCAAAAGCTAAACCGCAAGTGCTCTCACCGCGTAGTCGATGACGGTAAGGCGGTAAGGATCTGGAGGGTTTAACTAGATTCCGGGGCATCTCCCGCAGGGGAGCGGCGGCCTCAGTGTGTGCTGGCTCATATGTCCAGACGTGAAACAGGATCGATGACCGCGGGTGGCCCCTCTAGTCACGACACCCCAATCGATCCACGCCGCCGCATTTACTTACAACAAAATGGGGTATCAACGACAAATGAGTGATAGATTCTACCAAGCGACTAGGGTGGTCATGGATGGCCGCCTTGGGCGCATGTTCACCGGCCCAAGGGCCAAGGGCGCCAGCGCCCAGCCGAGGCTGGATCAAGACCCTCGAATTGTTGAGGGGGTAATAGAAGGGAGCCGTAAGGGCCACTCCCCTCAACGAATAGCAAACAGGCTGGGCATATCGCCCTCGTCAGTGACCAAGATAAAGGCAATGTTCCGCGCCCGATGGGAGGGGTTCATGGAGGATATAGCGTGAAGATATTTATAGGTGCAGGGCTAACGGCCCTCACGTTTGCCCTGATGGGCATGGCGGGAAACGCAGACTATGAGGACGCCAAGGCATCCGAGGCAGACTACTGCAAGCGCGTTCTTTCAGGGACGCACACCGATTACCTAGAGCTGGGGGGCGTCTGCTATGACCGTTACTGATTTTATGTGCGACAAGTGCGGCAAGCTTTGCGACGTGATCGAGGAGGTATGTATAGACATGGAACCCTACGGCGACCAGCGCGTCGAGCGACGCACATACGAGTATTGGTCGATCTGCTGCCGCGCAGGCGTCGAGATACTGGAGACCGAGGACCGGCTACATTGAGGCCCTCAATCGATAAGGGCAGGGAGGCGCTGCGAGCGGCCACCGATAAGGCTCTACAGGAATACCTCGATCAAGGCGGTACAATCCAAAGGGTTGGCCCCGATGAATACAAGCGCGAGGCCGGTACGCTGTCTAGGGAGCAGGTAGTCAAGACATTTGCCTACCAGTCCCAGATAGGTAAGATTAAGAAAGAGCACACACGCTCGTAAGGAGGTGAATTTCATTCTCTTTAAGCCCTCCCGGCTGCGAAGCCCCGAGGGTTTTTTTATGCCCGGTGTGTGCCGGGGAGTCGGGGTGGCGCAGAATTGTGCCGGTCTGTGAGATATTAACCCGGAGCAGCTAAGTGCTTGTTTTTCTTACTCTTTTTTCTTTAATTTAAGAGAGAGATAAGAGAGACAAGGTAAAAGTGTATCCAGAGGGACGAGAGTAAAAGATAAGAAAGTAAATCTCATATGGATTGAAAATTTAACCCGGCACATGGCACATACCCGGCACGGCCTTATGTGACGGGGCCTGTGGCGCACTGGGGCCGTGCCGGTGAGTCGGGGTGCCTTGAGGCGTAGAGGCGTAGAGGCGTAGAGGCGTAGAAAAAACAACTGCCCGTGGTATAGCCAATTGATTGTTGTAGGTGCATACTCCGCAATCATAAGCAACTGATTTCCAAGGGAATTACATGGCACACACAAAAGATATAGATCTCGATGATCTATACCACTACGCCCAGATTGGATTGTCGGAGCAGCAGATCGCAGACATGTTAGGGATACATGTGTCAACGATGACGCGCCGCAAGAAAGATGACACAGAATTTGCAGAGGTATTAAAGGCGGGGAAGGCCGCTGGCGTCCGCGCCGTGACGAACGCGCTGTACGATGGAGCCACGAACCCCGACAAGCCCTCCACCAGTGCCCAAATCTTCTTCCTCAAGAATAGGGGCGGCTGGACAGACCGGCAGGAGGTCGATGTAAGCGGCTCAGTGGGCGTAGATGTGCAGCTCGATGCAGCCATCGAGGCACTGAAGGACGCAGGTATTGATCCATCTAAGCTATAGCGCCCGATACGGCATGGGTCATATGTCGAGCTGTGACGGGGGGTGCAGCCCTCTTGGTACAGTAATTGGTACATCGAGCCGCAGGGGTTGGAAAAAACTTCAATGAAATCAATGACTTACGAATCTCGATGCCGTCAAGGCTCCGGGGCGCAATCCGGGTCAAAGCGGCTTCGCAAATCAGGGACTCCCCCGTGGGGGGGCTACGCGGGGTATATCGAGATACATACTGAGGGCGTTTTGTGACAGTAAGCACTTCAAAAAAAGCGGTTCGCAAAAAAGGGACTCCTGAACTGACAGAAGAGCAGCAGGAAAAAGCGGCGGATATAGCCAAAGCCATCGCTGTCGTTAAGGAACATAAGCGAACCCACCGGCTAGACCACTTCAAGCCCTACCCGTGGCAGCAAAAGTTTTACAAGGCCGGGGGCGAGAACAAGCAGCGTTTGCTTATGGCAGCAAACCGAGTTGGAAAAACATTTTCTATGGCGGTTGAGGTAGCGTACCACCTCACGGGAGCGTACCCAGACTGGTGGAAAGGCATAAGATTCAACAAGCCTGTGTCAGTCTGGTGCCTCGGGGTATCTGGTGAGCAGCTCCGAGACGTTGTGGTCAAGGAGTTGTTCGGTGCCTATTTAGGTGACGGCAAGTTCGACGGCAACGGCCTAGTTCGGCAGGATCAGGTCTATCAAGTCACCCCTGCAATGGGAACTCCAAGATTGCCAAGAGACGTTGCGGTCCGATACGCCACCGGCAACACCTCATTGGTATCGTTCAAGTCTTACACACAGGGCCAACATGTACTAATGGGCAGCTCACAAGATTTTATTTGGATCGATGAGGAGCCAACTGACCCTACCATATACCCCCAGTGTTTGACCCGTACAGCCACCGGGAACGGCGGAGAAGGAGGTTATGTCACGATGACATTCACGCCTGAAAATGGCGTGACTGAGCTTGTCAGCCAGTTCTTAGATAACCGCGCCAAAGGGCAGCACCTCGCAAACGCCACTTGGCAAGACGCGAAGCACCTAAACAAAGAGACCAAGGAGCAGCTACTGGCTGCGATTCCCGAGTATCAAAGAGACATGCGCTCCAAGGGCATCCCGGTGCTTGGCGAGGGCATGGTGTTCGCGCTCTCCGAGGAGGTCGTTAAGTGCGATCCCTTCGAAATACCGGGCCACTACAAAAAACTGGCGGCCATCGACTTTGGAATAACCCACCCCACAACCGTTGTGTGGACGGCCTACAACCCAGATAACGACTGTATCTATGTATATGACATTTACAAGAAAGAGGGCGAGATACCGGCGGTTCACGCCTCTGCCATCAAGTCTCGCGGCAAAACAATCCCAATGATCTACCCCCACGACGGCGACTCCACCGAGAAAGGCTCCGGCAAGACGCTTGCAGAGATGTATACCGAGGCCGGGGTGTTGATGGTTGGCCGCTTCACCAACGCCGACGGCACAAACTACGTCGAACCCGGTTTGATGGAAATGTTAGAGCGGTTCCGAACCGGCAGATTACAGGTTTTTAACACTCTATCCCCTTGGTTCGAGGAGTTCAGAAGATATCACAGGAAGAAGGGGAAGATTCACAAAGAATTCGACGACTTGATGGACGCTACACGCTACGCGGCCATATCAGTGACCCGATTTGGTCAAAACAACGCAGAGCAGCATCAACTTGGAAACAAAGAAGGATACACAAGCCATGAGTATGATTATTGACGAGCAGGAGCTGCTCTCGACACTGGAGCGGAATATTGATGCGGCTGACACATACGCCAATTCTGAGGTAGGTGATCAGCGTGATAAGGCCCACCGATATTATTACGGCGAGCCGATGGGGAACGAGGTCCGTGGCCGCTCTCAGCATGTAAGCCGAGATGTTTTTGACGCTGTCGAGGCTTGCAAGGCGCTCATGCTAGAAACTTTCTCGGCTGACAGGAACATCTGCCGCTTCGACCCGCAGTCTCCAGACGATGTGAACACCGCCCGGCTGGCTAGCGCGTGGACTAACTACAACTTTTACCGCCAGAACAACGGCTACAAGATCCTCGCGGATGTAATCCACGACGCGCTGGTTGCCAAGACCGGGGTGGTGAAAAGGTATTGGAAGGCAGACTACCGCTACGAGTCCGAGGAGTTTGAGCAGTTCAGCGAGAACGAGTTCAACGTCATGATGTCAGCGCCCGACGTGGAGCTGATTGATTTGATGGAGGAGTCGGTCGAGGTCGTGGACGAGCAGACCGGAGCCGCCTACTCTCAGGTGGCGATTTCTGGCTCCACCCGCCGCCGCATCGACATCAGCAAGGTCTGCGTCGAGACCGTGGAGCCTGAAGACTTCTTGATCAACCCACGCGCCAAGACCGTGCAGGACTCTGATTTTTGCTCGCACCGCATGGCGCGTACCCGTGGCGAGCTGCTGTCTGAGGGCTTCGATCCCGATGTGGTCGCCAAGCTCGACGAGGAGGACATGCTGAAGGAGGATGGCTCGATTGGTCGAGACTCCGTCGATAGCTTCCGCCATGACCGCTTTGGCTTGGATGACTCCCGGGACAGGGAGTATGTGACGCTGTACGAGTCTTACATCAAGCGCCACGATCCCGAGTTAAATGAGTGCGTTTACTACAAGTGCATCCACAGCCGCCGGGTGATGCTGGACATCGAGATGGTGGCCGAGATGCCTTTCCGCACCTTTACGCCCTTCCCGCTTCCGCATCGCTTCTATGGCATGTCGCTGGCGGACCAGTTATGTGACTTGCAGAAGACTATGTCCTCACTCAAGCGCGGCGTGGTCGATCACCTTATGTTGACCACCACCAGCCGCTGGGTTGCGAACCTCAGCCTAGTGAAGAACCCACGCGACTTATTAGACAACAGAGTTGGCGCCGTGGTGGATGTAATGTCGCCGAACCCTGAGAGCGTGGTGCGGCCCCTGCCCACTCCGCAGCTAAACAGCAACGTATACGCCGCCATCGAAAACTTCGAGCAAGAAAAAGAGCAGCGATCTGGCTCCAGCAGGATGTCGCGGGGCATGGACACAACTGCGATCAGCAAGCAGAACAGCTCCGACTTAATCAATACGTTTATGAACGCCAGCAACCGGCGGATCATGGTCATGTGCCGCAACTTCGCTGAGAACTTCCTGAAGCCGTTGATGCAGGACCTGTACAGGCTGGGCGTGGAGTACGAGAACGAGACCGTGATGCTACAGCTCGATGGATCGTTCCAGCCCGTAACGCCCTCGGCGCTTGGTGACCGCACCGAGATGACGGTGGCCGTGGCACTGACCCCGGAGGAGCAGCAGGCAGAGGCCCAGAAGCTGCTGACTCTGGACACCCAGTTCAGCTCCAACCCAGCAGACCCAACCGCTGGCGGCCTCTACGGCCAGCAGCAGCGCCACGCCCTTCTGTCCCGGGCCTTTGAGCTGCTGAACATCAAGGACGGTGCGGCGTTCCTGCAAGATCCAAACGATCCCGCCTACCAGCAGCAGCAGATGCAGCAGCAGCAGATGCAGCAGCAGCAGCAGCAGGCTCAGGAGCAGATGCAGATGGAGCAGATGCAGTTCCAAGCGCAACTGGCAGATCGCCAAACGGCTGTTGTAGAGGGCCAGCTAGAGCTGGATGCGCTGAAGGAGTCCAACCGGGTTCAGCTAGAGTCCCTGAAGCAGGAGTTTCACGAGGAGAACGAAGAGACCAAGACCATGATCGACGTGAAGCAGCACGCTCACAAGGTCGAGATGGACGAGGAGGAGCTGGAGCTAGAGAAAACACAAGCGAGGAACGTAAACATTGGCTGATTTATCAAGATTCGATGACCTAATTAACCGGGCAAATGAGAACAAGAAACCCAAGCCCGACATTAAGCAGGTATTCAAGGAATTCGAGGCATACAAGGCGCAGGCGGCTGCCCTTGTAGCTGAGAAAAGTGAGAAACCCGAAAAAGTGGGTAAACCCAAAAAACCAAAGCAACCTGAAGAGGACTTTTTAGTATGAGCGACGTAGAAACAATGGAAATGCACGAACTCCAAGGCAAGGCAGACGCGGCCAGCGCGATGATGAACTCGCAGGTGTTCAATGAGGCGTTCCAGATGCTGAATCAGGGGATAGTGGATCAGATGCTACAGACACCGGCGGAGGCACCCGAGGAGCGCGAAAGGCTCTACGCGATGTTTAAGGCAGGCCAAATGTTCGTGCAGCAATTTGCCTCAATTATCAACAACTTAGAGTTGCGTAAGCAACAGGATGGTGAGTAGAATGGCGGAATCGAACATTGATCCGGCAGAGCAACCTACTCAAGACTCTTCGGAACAAGACACAATTGAACGATTGACCGCGCTACTGGAATCCGAGCTGGATAACCCGGAGGTTGAGGAGCAATCCGATCAAGAGGCTGACGAAGCCGAAACAGTAGACGCAGAGTTCGAGGAAGCGCCCGAAGAGGAAACCGAAGAAGCCGAGGAGGTCGATGAAGACCCAACCGATGAAGCCGAGGCGGAGGAATCAGAAGCTATGTTCGAGGTGGACGGCCAGAGTGTCACTGCCGAAGAGCTGAAGCTGGGATATCTCAGACAAAGCGACTACACAAAAAAGACGCAGGCGGTAGCCGAGCAGCGGAAGGCTTTTGAAGCCCAAACCGCAGCATCTGAGGCGACCATTAGTGCGTTGATGTCCGCCGCTGGCGCTGACATTTCGCGTTTTCAGAACGTGAACTGGGAGCAGGCAGCGATAGACAACCCTGATCAATACAGACAGGCCAAGGCGGCCTACGAGCAGGCACAGTCCACCTACAACTTAATTAAGGCGCAGGCGGATCAGTTTCAGACTCAGCAACAGCAACAGACCGACGCGGCCTTTAAAGAGGCAGCAAAAGAAAGTCTGACTGTCCTGAAGACCAATATCCCAAACTGGAACAACGATCTTTACTATAAGATTGGGGACTATGCTCAAGGTTTAGGTGTCAGCGGTGAGGAGTTTAATCAAGTCTCCGACCACCGTGTGATTACCGCGCTATGGAAGGCCATGCAATTTGATCAGGCAAAACAGGTGACGGCTAAGAAAAAAGCTAAGTCATCACCTACCAAAACTTTGTCAGGCAGCAAAGCTGACTCGACCAAGGCTGTTGAATCAGAACGCGCCCGGAAGACACGGGAGCGGCTAGGTAAGACAGGCACCGTCGAAGACGCCGCAGCGGCCCTTTTGAACAGGATGAAATAAAATGCCCACAGTAACAGGTACTCTCTCAAGTTTTGATCAGGTCGGTAAGCGCGAAGATGTCGAGGACATCATCTACCAAATTGACCCAACTGAATGCCCTATGCTTACCAGCATCGGCACCTCCACAGCCTCTAACACTTTACATCAGTGGCTACAGGACTCGCTCGCGGCTGTTGGCACAAATGCTAACGTCGAAGGAGCGGACGCAGGAACGGCCTCTACCGTTACACAGACCACAAAAACTGCTAACACGCAGATTTTTGATAAGGTCGTGCAGGTATCAGGCACCGCCGAAGCGGTAGGCACATACGGGCGCACCAGTGATTTGGCATACGCTATAGCAAAAGCTGGCAAGGAAATCAAGCGCGACATAGAGCATTCTTTTGTTGGCGCTGGACAGGCAGGAACCGCTGGAAACAGCTCAACTGCACGTCAATTGACCTCCGCTGCCAACCAGATCAGCGCGGCCACCACAAATACCGCTGGAAGCAATCGTTCGCTAACGGAAGCACTCGTCCTCGACGTGGCACAAAAAGTGTACGAAAAAGGCGGCGACGCAACGCAGATGCAGGTAACACCTTCGCACTCTGTGACAGTTGCAGGCTTCGCTACGGCCTCTGGTCGCCAGCGAGACTTCGGAAGCAGCACTACGGTAGTTAACTCTGTGGATATCTTGGTAACTCCGTTCTCAACGATATCGGTTGTTCCTAATCGTTTTCTCGACGCCAACACCGTGTTGATGCTGGATACCGAGTATTGGTCACGAGCAGTTCTGCGACCCATGCAGACTATCGTTTTGGCTAAGACCGGCGACAGCGACAAGCGTCAGATGCTGACTGAGCTTACCTTGGTGTGCGAGCACGACGAGGCAAGCGGCAAGATCGACGCACTGACCGCTTAAAGTTTGCTCATCCCTCCCCTGAGCAAGTCTCCCCCTCCGGGGGGAGGCACCTTTTTCTTTTGAGGTGAAAGAATGTCAGAGATCAAATCACATATTGTTCACGACGAGATGGAGGACAAGCTGCATGTGGCTCACACGCAGGATATATCGTCCATCATCGCAGACAATAAAGCTCGGTCTAATGAGATCGATAAGCACGCCAAGTACGGCGAAACAGAGCGCGTGGCATCTATACCAATGGTGGTTGTGATGCAGTGGATGCAGGAGGGGATCAATGTCATGAACCCTACCTATGAGGATCAGAAGAAGATCAAGCAGCGCCTTAACAGCCCTGAGTATGCGTACCTGAGAACCCGAGGCGGTAGGTTATGAGTCTTTCCACATATGATGGCCTGAAGGTCTCGGTGGCCGATTGGTTGAACCGAGAAGACTTAGGCAATGTCATACCAGATTTTGTTGAGCTTGCGGAGAATCGTATTTTTCATGAGCTTCGAGCACCAGTAAACGAGAAGACTATCCTTCTAAGCCTGAGCAGCGACGGCTATGCGACTCTGCCGTCCGACTTCTTGGAGGCCAAGGATATGTTCTGGAACTACAACCCTCTATCTCGCGTAACACTGGCGCAGATCCACAGCTATACCGAGCGCACGGGCGTAGCGCCCGAGGTTTTTGCCCGGGAGACATATCGCCTGCGTTTTTATCCAATACCAACAGCCGAGGCCAGCGACGAGCTTCGTATGATTTACTATTACGACCCCGGTAGGCTAACAAACAGCGCCACCAGCAACGTCGTGTTCGCCGCGGCCCCGGAGCTGTACCTGTACGGTACATTAGTCGAGGCAGCTCAGTATCTGGGCAGCGATGGCGCTCGATGGGAGGGCGGCTACCAGAACGCACTAGGGCGATTGATGCAGCACGCTGCAATTGCAGAGAACGCGGGGTCAACGGCTCAAGTCCAAATGGGATATTAGAATGTCTGGATTTTTTAAGGATAACCCACCTTCCACGCAGGTAGGTTCAGAGGACGCAACCGAGTCAACCATTCAAGAGGACGCGTTAACTCAGACCGACACATCCGGTGGCTTTTTTCAAGGCTCCCCCGACCAGACCACCACCGACGCATACACGGCTGACGCGCTTGTCAGCAAGAACGCAGCCGAGGCCGCGAAGGTAGCAGCCGAGGCAGCGCGAGATTCTGCCGCTTCCAGCGCCTCTGACGCATCGGACTCAGAGGCAATAGTCACATCCTCGCAAAACGCTGCCGCTGCATCAGCCGCCGCCTCTGCTGCCTCCGCAGCAACAAGCACAACAAAAGCGTCTGAGGCATCCTCCTCCGAGTCAACAAGCACGACAAAAGCGGCTGAATCCGCTGCTTCTGCGGCAGCGGCGAGCACCAGCGAAAGTAATGCCGCTTCCTCATCAACATCCGCGGCTAACAGTTCCAGTACGGCAAATACCAAGGCCGTTGATGCAGCAGCATCAGCCGCCAACAGTTTGACAAGCGAAAACAACGCCTCGTCAAGCGCCACCACGGCGACCACGCAGGCCACAAACAGCGCGGCCAGTGCCGCAAGCTCTTTGACGGCGAAAAATGCCAGTGAAGCTGCTCAGGTTGCTGCTGAAACTGCGGAATCAAACGCCGCCTCATCGGCCACATCTGCCGCCTCGTCGGCTACATCCGCATCTGGCAGCGCCACCACGGCGACCACGCAGGCTGGCACCAGCACTACGCAGGCCGGTAACAGCGCCACCTCCGCCACGGCTGCAAGTAACTCAGCCTCCTCTGCCGCGTCGGCCCAGACAGCCGCCGAGGCCGCAAGGGACTCCGCACTGGCCGCACTGGACAGCTTCGATGATCGATATTTAGGATCTAAGTCGAGCGCACCAACGGTAGACAACGACGGCAACGCACTGGTGTCGGGTGCTTTGTATTTTGACAGCACGACAAACGCGATGAAGGTTTACGATGGCAGTCAGTGGCTAAACGCCTACGCCTCGCTTTCGGGTGCGCTGCTAGCTAACCAGAACCTGTCGGATCTAAACAACTCGGCTACTGCGCGGACTAACTTGGGTCTGGGCAGCGCAGCCACCACTGCTGCAAGTGACTACGCCACCGCCGCTCAGGCTGACCAGACTGTATCGTTGACCGGGTCTGGCGCTACCAGTGTGAGCGGGGCGTATCCGAACTTCACGATCACAAGCACTGATACAGATACCGACACCAACACCACCTACACCGCTGGCTCTGGCATCACACTGACCGGAACTGTTTTCTCGAACTCTGCGCCAGACCAAACCGTTGCACTTACCGGCTCTGGCGACACCACAGTTAGTGGAACGTACCCGAACTTCACGATCAGCAGCGCAGCCAGCATCGACGGCACCACGATCAACCCATCAGCGGTTCAGATCGGCGGCACCACCGTCATCGACTCCAGCCGCAACCTGACAAACATCGGAACTTTAACGGCTAATTATGGAGCGGTTTGGTCTGAGACTGTCCAAGGCACAGCTACAGGGACTATTCATTTAGATCCAGATTCAAATACAGATCACGCTGGATCAGCTATAACTTTCGGCGCGAGTGACGCTTCTGCTGGCGCAAATGCACAAGCTGGAATCTACACACGATCTGATGGGAACTATGGAACCAAGCTATATTTCAGTACCACAGATAGTTATGCTTCAGGTTCTAAAACTGCTTTATCGATAGATCACGCAGGCAACACGTCTATCACACGCGGTGCCTTACAGATCGGCGGTAATGGTGTATGGCACGCAGGCAACGACGGCTCAGGCTCTGGTCTAGACGCTGATTTGTTGGATGGTCAACACGCATCTGCGTTTGCCACTCTTTCAGGTTCAAATAGCTTCTCAAATTCTTACAACGAGTTTGGTAACAGCACTGGCAGTGTTAGCAATGATGGTGGTTGGAATGCAAGGGTAAATATTGCAGGAAGTTCTCACGCTAGGCTGGATGTAAAGTCTGTTAGTGATGGGATTATAACGAGCATTTATTCTCATACAGGTCAAGCGTCGGGCAAGGTCGGAACTTACTCTAATCATCCTCTACACTTAATGGTAAATGGTTCTGCTAAAGCTGTCCTTAGCACCACCGGCTCTCTTAGCACAACTCCTCAAGGGACGCTGTGGGGCGTATCAAACGACGGCTCTGGCTCTGGGTTAGATGCTGATCTGCTGGATGGTCAGCAAGGTAGCTATTACAACCAATCACAGTTCACAGGCTCTGCGTTTACCTCTCGCAATAGTAGCAACCCAATTGCAATAGACAGCGTCACCACCAACATGGTCGGCTATGTGAACAGCTCCTCTGCTGCTGGGTTCGCCGATGGCGCAGGGTTTTCTGCCGCGTATAGCAGTTCTTGGGTAGGGCAGTTATTTGTAGACTTTCGGACAGGAAAACTCTCTACAAGGGGCAAAAATAGCGGAACGTGGCAAGCTCATAGATTCATGTGGGATAACCTCAACGACGGCTCTGGCTCTGGGTTAGATGCTGACGTGCTTGATGGAGTTCAAGCCTCTCAATTCCTTCGCTCTGATGTCGCTGACACACAGACATCACAACTAACAGTGGCTAGGCTGAAATTTACAGGGGAAGGCGGTAACTCCAATGTTGGAAATGACCGCTACGCTCTTTTTCAAGAAGCCGGAGCATGGAGCCACCCGTACCCTGATCTGATTATCGGATATCACACAGGTATAAAGATAGGGGGGCATCAGAACTACAACGGGACGCGCTTTTACAATGATAATCCTCTTAACGGAACTGAAATTTTCAGCCTCGGTAACGGTGACAGCAATACCCGAGTTCTCTACAACCTGAAGGTTTCTTCCCAGACAGATTCTTACTCTTATATTGGGAACTCTAACGTAGCAGGCACCGGCAACGCGTCGTACCACCCCAGCGGAATCTACAGCACCGGCAGCAACTGGCTGTACGGCACCCAGTACATGAACGGTTACGACACCTACTTCGCCGCTGGGTCTATCAGGCAGGTCTCTGACATAGTCTCAGATCAAAATTATGGCCGCGGCCTAGTTGGGGTTTACTCGGCTACTAGATACCAACATGTGTGGTCGATGGGCGCGGCGTATCGTACAAATGACGCAGGAACTTCAGCCGGTAACATGTATGGGCTGACATTCACGCACACTAACATT
>Ga0228666_1000253_pt1 | contig 33752 bp, 59 predicted proteins | sample 80DmetaG_FD_182702 | JGI IMG/M metagenome (GOLD analysis project Ga0228666, IMG submission 182702) | Seawater microbial communities from Monterey Bay, California, United States - 80D | ecosystem: Environmental > Aquatic > Marine > Coastal | place: USA: California | collected 2016-10-11 | reverse complement strand
ATTGGTATGATACCGAATATCAACACATAGATAAACAAGACCATAAGAAAGCAACCGAAAGCCGTGAACGATTTAGAAAATGGCTTGAAGATAATATTGATGATTTCTTAAAACAATGAATGCTAACTGAATTGTGTATGGCATCGTTTTAATGTGCTATACACTTTGTTGTATGTCTGGTGCGACTTTAAAGCACAAAACTAAATTATAAACACGAACCCTTTTTCTTCTTTTTTGAGCGAGGGCAAATTAATTTGAAAAATTAAAATGAAACAAATAACTTACAAAGAAGCAATTAGTTTCTTGTTACCAAGACATTACTCTGGAAGAAAACCAAGTATAACTTATGCTTTTGGTTATTATGAAGACGAAAAATTAAAAGCAGTTTGTACCTTTGGGAAACCTGCAAGTAATAGTTTATGTGTGGGTGTATGTGGTAAAGAATATAGTGCAAATGTTTATGAACTAAATAGGCTTTGTGTGGATGGTGAAATAGAAATACAATTATCATCTTTTGTAGCTTGGTGTTTAAAACAACTAAAGAAAGATAATTTAATATTAGTTAGTTACGCTGATAAACAAATGAACCATAATGGATATATTTACCAAGCTACTAATTGGATTTATACTGGAAGTACAAAAAGCAGAACAGATAAATATGTTGAAGGTGGTAAGCACTCAAGACATTACGATAACTCTAAGCAAAATGGATTAAGAAAGTTTAGAAGTTCGAAGCACAGGTATATCTATTTCGCTTGTGATAAGAAGCATAAAAGGAAATTTAAAGAAGCACTAAATTACAATGTTGAAGATTACCCTAAAGAAGAAAACAAGAATTATATTTTAGGTGAATATATTAAACCTATAATATTAAAAGATGGTAAAAGGTGGGAAGAAAAAAAAGAAGAAAAAGATAATGAACCACCAACTTTATTTAATGCACAGACATAAGCACTTGCATACAACGTAACTGGTTAAGGTTAGTTGCGTGATTGATAACTTAAATAAATAAAAATACAATGAGCAATACAGAATTAAATAAAGAAATATTAGACATTTTAGATAATGTTATTTATTGGGAAACTTGCCCAAAAGATTACAAAGTTCGTATAAAAGCGATTAAAGAGCAATTAACTTTAACCGATGTTAGCAGTATGTTTTCTGCTAAACAAATGGAACAAGCCTTTAATGATGGTATAGAATCTGAAAAACAAAGATGTGGTGAATTTGATATTGAAAATTACTGCTAACACTAAGATAAATTGCGTTTTAATGCAATTTATCGACTGTTGACCAACGTTTTAATGTTGGTAATTTAACTAATAAAACTAAAACAAATGAGCGAAGAACAAAAAGAAGAACAACACGAGCATATTATGTCTATGCAGTTAATACAGGAAGAATGTGCTATTAACATTAATGAAAAGATAGAGCATCCTCCTGTAGCAATTAGCTATAAGACTAAAGAAGTAGTAACAAGAGATGGAGAAGTAAAAGAGTTTCCTATACCAATAGGTACTTATGGTAACTTTAGCTTTATACAAGCACCTCCTAAGTCTATGAAGACATTCTTTGTTAGTTTGTTAGGTTCTGCTTACTGTAATCCAAATGGAACTCACACATCAGGTTTAAGTTCTTTTAGAGAGGACAGAGAGTATATCCATTTCGATACAGAGCAGGGAGACTGGCATTCACAGCGTGTATTTAAACGTATTCAGTGGATGAATAAAACATCTAACTTAGACTTCTATCATACATTTGCATTAAGAAAAATAGGATTTAGAGATAGAATAAACTTTATAGAATACTATTTACAATCATTAACAGATGCAGGTAAAAAGATAGGTGTAGTCGTTATTGATGGTGTAGCAGATTTAGTTTCTGACGCAAACAATCTTGAGGAGTCAAATCTGGTAGTACAGAAGATTATGGCTTGGACAACTATTTACGATTGCCATATAATAACAGTAATACACAGTAACTTTGGCTCAGACAAGCCTACAGGACACTTAGGAAGCTTCTTAGAGAAGAAAGCAGAAACTCAAATACAATTAGAGAGAGACCCTAATAAACTAGGTGCTATAACAGTATCTTGTAAGAGAAGTAGAAATACACCATTTGAGCAGTTTGATTTTAGATTAGATGAGAATGGTTTACCTAAAGTAGATAACCCAGATGATGTTTATAGTTTCTAATAACTATAGTTGTAAAATAAATAATAATTAATTATATTTAGATATGAAAGATTTTAGACCACGATTAAAAGGAAACATCTTAAAAGCTTACAATTACTTAGTAGGTAAAGAAGATAAAATATTAGTAATAGGAGATTTACACGAACCATTTTGTTTAGATGGTTACCTAGAGCATTGTAAAGAGGTTTACGCAAAGCATAACTGTAATAAAGTAGTGTTTATTGGAGATGTTATTGACAATCATTACAGCTCTTATCACGAGCCAGACCCAGACGGATTAGGTGGAGGAGATGAACTAGACCAAGCTATTAAGAAGTTAGCTAAATGGTACGAAGCATTTCCAGTAGCAGATGTATGTATTGGTAATCACGATAGAATTATATCTCGTAAAGCATTTAGTTCTGGAGTACCTAAAAGATGGATTAAGTCATTTGGAGAAGTATTAGAAACTCCTAATTGGACTTTTGATACTAGATTTGTATATGACGGTGTTCAATATATTCACGGAGAATCTGGTAAAGCTACTAAGAAAGCTAAAGATGATATGATGAGTACAGTACAAGGTCATAGACATACAGAAATGTTTACAGAGTTTGTTGTAGGTGCTAATTATAAAGTATTTGGTTGTGCAGTAGGATGTGGTATAGATAGTAAATCTTATGCTATGGCTTACGGTAAGAACTTTAAGAAACCAGCTATCGGTTGTGCAGTTATCTTTGGAGGTAAACACGCTATTAACGAACCTATGCACCTATAATGACGGAGCAGTCAACTATAGATTTTTTAAATAGTAAAGTAGGAACTAAGTTATCGCTAGTATCTGACAAGTATAGCAGTTACGATGCTAGTGATGACAACTACATAGTAGAGATAAAGAATAGAAGAGCTTATTATAGAGATAAATTGATAGAAGCGATGAAGTTATACAAAAACTACCAAGCATCACAATTATCCAACAAGCAATTCCTTTATGTAGTTACTGATGAGAAAGGAGTATGGGTGTTTAATATATCTAAGAATATGAAAGCTGTTGTTAAAATGCCTGTAGAAGGTATAGAATGTCCTAAGACTACAGACTTTAAATCTAATGATAAGATAATTAAATATTCTTATGTGTTACCAGAGCTTATGTCTAAAAAATTGGAAATATGATACATAAGATAGAATCTCCATTATTTGTAATGTTACCTAGAAAGACTACTAAAGACAAAAGGATTTCTTTAAATATGAATACATATAGAAACTTACATCACAGAACTAATAACGATGCTAAGAAGATGTATCATAAGTTAATGAGGTATAACTTAGAAGGCTTAAAAATAAACACACCAGTAGAGATTACCTACAAAGTGTTTAAAGGCTCTAAGAGGCGTTTAGATAAGATGAATGTAATATCTGTAGTTAGTAAATACTTGCTTGACTCTATCACAGAATATGGTTGTTGGGAAGATGATAACGATGACTTTGTAAAAAAAGAAACGGTATTACCAACAGAAATAGATAGAGAAAGACCAAGAGTAGAAATTATAATAAAAGAGATATAAATGTTAGAATTATTAGCAACAAAGCACGATGACTGGATTAGAATAGCCTTTAGTATGACTGGAAATATGGATGATGCGCAAGATTTGGTACAGGATATGTATCTAAGATTGGAAAGGCTTGGTAAAACAAGAGAGCAGATATCATACAATGATACTGTTAATAGATATTTTATTTGGACTGTATTGTTTAATATGTTTAAGGTATCTAGGAGAACTAAAGTTTACAAGAAATTAGATACTTGTGAGTATTTAGGTAACGAAGAAGTTACTTTAGAAGAGTATGACTTTGATGAGTCGCACTTTAATTCTGTAGAAACTATAAGTAATAGTATAAAAGATATTGTAAAGGACTGGAAAATTTACGATAGACAATTATTTGATTTGTACTATATGCAAGGTCAATCATTAAGACAGATAGCTAATGGAGCAGGTATTGGATTAAACTCTATACATAATTCAGTTAAGAGTTATAGAAAGATACTTAAAGAAGAGCTGTCAGAAGACTTAATGGATTACTTTAACGGAGATTACGATAAAATATAAATTATGAAACAAGATAAATATTATTTAGATTTAGAAGAAAGAGGTTACTACAACACCATAGACAAAAGGTCAAAAGATTATAGAGAGTATAAGCAATGGAAATCTGCTAAGGTAGAAGAAGGTTATAAATCACATAAGAAAAGTGTAGAGAAGCAATCTAAAGGACTAGGAGACACTATTGCAAAGATAACCAAAGCAACTGGTATAGATAAAGTTGTTAAGTTTATAGCAGGAGAAGATTGTGGATGTGATGAGAGAAAGGAAAGGTTTAATAAAGAATTTAAGTACAGAAATGTTAGATGTCTTAAAGAAGATGATTACAAATACCTATCTAACTTTCTAGCTAATAAAGGTTCTACAATTAGTTATGATGATAGAGTTCGAGTCATAGGGATATACAACTATGTATTTAGTACTAACGAGAAAAGAACTACAAGTTGCTCATCTTGCATAGCTAAAATAGTTAAAAACCTAGAAAGGTATATGAAGAATTACCAGTAAAATCAAGCCTAGCAGTAAAATGTTAGGCTTTTTATTTAAATAAAGTTGTGTATGTCAAATATATTTCGTATGTTTGCTACTCAATATAAAACTATATAATTATGAAAAGTAAAAAAGTAATACAAGAAAGAATAGACGGATACTTTAAGTCTATAGAGAAATTCAAGAACGACAATACTTTAGATGTTGTTAAGAAAAATAGTGCGATATTTAAATTGCAAACATTAATCAGAGAACTTAAATGGATTTTAAACTAAATAATAAAACTATATAATTATGAAAACAGATTACAGATTTTGGGAACAGAACTTAAACCCTATTACAATGCAACCAGACGATAAGAAAAACTATAGCTCATCTTGGGATTTAGACGAGATGGATAAGTCTCAGAAGAAAAGAGAGGCCATACAAGAAAGACAAGCTATTAGAGAAGAAACTGAAAGAATTAATGCTAAAATTAAAAAAGTAGGTAAGTTTTGGTAGTATTATTTGACGCAGACAGTCTTATCTACGCATCTTGCTTTGATTCTAAATCAGATGAAAGATGGTTAACTGTAGATAAAGCTTACGAGAAGTTTCAAGAAGGACTTGATAAGATATTTGCTGAATTAGAAGAGCAGGTAGAAGTAGATAAGTTTATAGTATGTAACGGTTCTAAAGGTAATTTTAGACACGATATATCTAAGGAGTATAAAGCTAATAGAACAGGAGAGAAACCTCCGATACTAGGTAAATTACATAGCTTAGTTAAGAGAAAGTATAAGTCTCATTATGGTTTAGGAGTAGAAACAGATGATGTTGTAGCTACATTATGGAAAAGAGTATCTGATAAGAGTGGTGTAGATTCTGTTATAATAGTATCTATAGATAAAGACTATAAGCAATTTCCTTGCTGGTTTTATGATTATCATTGGAAAAAGAAAACATTATCTAAGATATCAGAAGAAGAAGCTACTATTAACTTTTATACACAAATGATTGTAGGCGATTCAGCAGACAATATTAAGTACTGTAAAGGATATGGAAAGGTTTATGCTAGAAAGCTCTTAGAAGACGTTAAAACACCATTCTCAGCTACTAGAAGAGTCTATACATTGTTTAAAGAAGTGTATGGAGATGAATCTAAAGAGAAATACAACGAATGTAAAGCATTATTAACATTAAAAACAGACTGCAATGATAACATCAGAATACAAGGGAGAAAGTGATAAAGAAGTTATAGATGCTTTCTACGATATATACAAATATAACTTACAACAAGAGCTTTTAACATTAGAAGAATGTCAATGGGATTTAGAAATAGCTGAAGAAGAAGAACAGTATCTAGCTTGTGCAGGTATATTTAAAGCTATGAATAATTACCAAGCTATTAAAGATGAGAAGTTTAATGAGCTACTAATGGAGATTATCACTAACACAGAATAAATAAAAATAGTTATCTTATTATGAATAGTAAAGAAATAAATAATTCTACTAGATGCACAGATATTTGCAACTACAATAATGAATGTATTATGGTTAAGGATAATTACTCTATGTGCCATTATTGTGGTGCAAGAGGAAACTTAAAATCAAAAGTTCAATTTGCAGATTATAGTATTGGAGAAAAACTATATTTGATAGACAATGGTGGTGGTGGACACAGACATTCCTCATTTGAGTTGATTGGTGTTTTTAGTGAGAAAACTGAAGCTCTTGAGATGTTGTGTGAAGAAAATTTGTGGGGAATTAAAGAGATTGAGTTAAATAAAATAAAAAAAAGTTATTTATATCCAAATGAGTAATTCAAAAGAAATAAAGCCTACTGATGGCAGAAAGGGCAACTCTAGGAAGAAATCTATACCTAAGTTGCCTATACCAGAAAGAGAAAGGTCTAATAAGCCAATGCTTAATCAAGCAAAGAAAAGCAGAAAGAAACAATATGCAAAGAAAGCTATCAAGAATGTATTTGGTAGTGAAGTTGCTATGTTTGAATCTATGGCTAAGAAAGCTAAAAAAGGTAGCTATAACCATATGAAGCTACTTACTGATATGATGTATTCAGAAGATAAAGATAATGTAGGAACAACTGTTAAAGCTCCTATTATAAACTTCTTTGGAGATAGTGATGTAAGTAAGAAAGTTAAAGATAAGATTATAGACGTAACACCTAAAGATGAGTAAATTAAGCATACACAATAAATACATACCACTATTTAAAGAACCTTCAAGATACTTCGTTGTAACTGGAGGTCGTGGTTCTGGTAAATCATTTAGTATTAACGTATTTCTACTTAACTTAACCTATGAGAAAGGTCATAAGGTTTTGTTCTCACGTTATACAATGATTTCTGCACATACATCTATTATACCTGAATTTATAGAGAAGATTAACCTAATGGGAGTTCACGAAGACTTTAGGATAACTAAAGATGAGATAATGAATCTAAAGACAGGTAGCTCTATAATATTTAAAGGTATTAGAACCTCATCAGGTAACCAAACAGCAGCACTTAAATCATTAAACGGTATTACAACATTTGTAGTAGATGAAGCAGAAGAATTAGTTGACGAGGAAACATTTGATAAGATAGACTTCTCTATACGTTCACAACTCAAACAGAACAGAGTTATTTTAGTAATGAATCCGACAACTAAAGAGCATTGGATATATAAACGTTGGTTTCAATCAGAAAATGTCTTAGGAGGCTCTAATATGAGCTTAAATGATGTAACTTATATACATACAGACTACAGAGACAATAAAGATAACCTATCAGAGTCATTCTTACAACAAATTATGACAATGAAAAAGAAAAGACCAGATAAGTATGAGCATCAAATACTTGGAGGTTGGTTAAATAAAGCTGAAGGTACTATAATAAGAAAATGGAGAGTAGGAGATTACATCCCCACAGAACTAACTTGTTATGGACAGGATTTTGGTTTCTCTGAGGATTTAACGACCCTAATTAAGATATCTGTAGATAAAAATGCTAGAAAGGTATGGGTTAAAGAGATATTTGGGCAGAAAGGCTTAAATACATCACAAATATATATGAAGAATAAGTCAGAATGTGGTTTAGACTTAATTATATGTGATAACTCAGAACCCAGACTAATAAATGAATTAAAAGTATTGGGTCTTAACATAAAACCTACTATAAAGAAGAAAGGTAGTATATTGTCTGGTATAGCTTTAATGCAAGATTATGAGATAATAGTAGATAGAAACTCTCACGGTATTATAAGAGAGATTAACAACTACGTTTGGAAAGATAAAGGAGAAGTGCCTGTAGATAAGTTTAATCACTATATGGATGCAATGCGTTATGCAATGATGTACTTAATACAGGGCATAAACTCTGGCGTCTATACAATTAGATAAGACGTTTAATATAAAGGGGTATGTTTAATATGAAGGGGTAACTACTTCCAACCCTCTTCAATCCACCAATCACAATTCGGATATAAATCAAGTAAATCATTTACAACCTTGTCAATTAATTTTGGCGAGGTTTCTGCGTTTAATATGAAGGGTTTAAGTTCTGTATTGGTCTGAATGAATAAAGTTTGCATTTGTCTTATGTTTAATATGATGCCTTATGTTTAATATGAAGGGGTGCGTTTAATATGATGGGGTAATTTTGGTTTTTGTAACTATTCTAAATAACTTATATAGAATGATTATAAATTGTGTAAAAATAGTAATATTAAATATATTTTTTGTATACGTCATTTTCATAGCACAAACATACAATTTAAAAGATCTTATTTTAAACAAAAAAAGTTCTTTAAATGTTTGGTAGATTAAAAATATTGTTGTACGCACGTACCTTATGTTTATAAATTATATAAAAAGTTTTTTTAATTTATAGTTGATTATTGAAAAATGTTTTGTAGATTTGTACCCGTAAGGCAACTAAGCCACATTAAAACCAAATAAAATGAATTTAGAGCAAAAAATAAATAAAATGAATTTAGAGCAAAAAATAAATAAAATGAATTTAGAGCAAAAAATAAATTATTTAGAAAATCAAATATATCAAACAACTTTAAACAATTTAAAACCAAACAAAATGACAAAAATTAAAAGAGTATTAAAAAAAGCAAATGAAGTATTAAAAGAATGTGCAAAGGGTGCATCTTATGCAATTAGAAACTAAAATTATTAACTATAAAATATTAAAATTATGACTAAAGAAAACAGAAAAGAAATAAACGATTTAAACGAACAATACAGAAAGTTACACCTTGAATTGTTAGAAAATAAAATGTTTGATATTGCGAATAAATTAAGTTCTATATATTACAAAGTTCAAGGATTAAATTATAAAGACGGTATGGACTTTATTAATGAATTATACAAAAAATAATAATAACTAAAAAAAATAAATAATATGAATTATATTGAAACAACAAACACCAGAAGTATTTTTGTTAAATATTTAGGACCTACAAACTACAAAGGTTCTAGAATTAAGTTAATAGACAAATACAGAGATAATGAAAGTAAAACATTTTCATATAGTTATAAAACTGGTAGTGTATTACAACAAGCTATTGATATATTGAAAAGTAATGGAGCAAATATTGTATGCCGTTCTAGTATCACAGACTATTACATAATTAATATAGAAAACTGGGGTGATGAATTTTTAAATATTAAAGACTTAAATTAATATGACTACAAAAATAAGTATATCAACAGCGGTTAAAATATTGAATAGTAACAAAGACTTTATATTTTACAAAGTTGAAAATGAAAGACTAAAAGTTGAAAATCAAAGACTAATTGACTTTACCCTCACAAATGATATTAGCCGTTTTAGAGCTAGATATAACAATAAATTTAAAATCTTAGCTGATATTAAAAAACAAATAAAAACCAATCTTAAAATACAATTATAATGAATAAACAACAAATAAAACAATTAGAAGTAATTTCAAAAAGCATTAACGATATAATTAAGTTGTGCAAAAAACAAAGTAAAAGCCCAAAACACTATTTAAGAGATAGGAAGTTGAAATGGAATATACAAACACTAAATAGCTGCTGCATTGAAATGAATAACTTTAATAATTACCTATTGAATAATAACTTTAAAAACATATAAAAAAATGGATAACATAAACAACCTAATAGATGCACACTATAACGAAATAGAAATAAATGATTTTAATTTTTACAATGATTTTAATAACAATATAAACCAATAAAGATATGATAAGAGAAAATATAATAAATAAAAAATACACTAATTACAATCATATTGTATATATGTGGGAACAAAAAATGATAAGTAAACAAGAGTATAAAATACTAAAAGATAATTTCAACAAACTAAATAAATAAAGATATGAACGAGCTAATATACGAGGGTTTAAAAATAGAGTATAACGGGTACACGCTCAGTGGCTTATACTCTTACACCATAAAAAATACAGGGGATACAATATATTTATCTAAAACAAAAATAAAACAATTAACAATAAATAAGTAAAGATATGACTAAAAAAGAAATACTAGGAAGGTTAAAAACAAATTTAGCACCTAATAAGAGAAATGAATTATTGAGAATATATAACAAACTAAATAAATAAGATATGACGAGAGAGAGAAGATTTGAAATATTAGGGTACTGCAAAGATTGGCAAGATACAGTACCTACAATGAGTTTAAAAGAATGTTTTGACGCATTGTTACAAGATAGAATGATAGCTAAAAAAGAATTCAACTATCTTATTGATTGGATAACTATATAAATAACAAACCTTTTTTATATAACTAAATAGCCTCCTAACGGGGGTTTCTTTTATGCTTATCAGTTAACTAAAAAGTACTGCAAATATTTGAGGGAATGTATATGAAATAAGATAGGTATATATATGAGGGTTAAAACCAATCGTTAATATCATACAACAGCCTATAATAACAAACCTATACTAACATACCAGATAAATAATTAAATAGCTTAGAGAGGCTTAGAATAGCTTATATAGTATATGACAAATAGGCAGTAGATATATTTGGTAGTGTCATATTGACGTAAAACAAAGGTTGGTAATGTGTAGTAAGTCGATTAGATGAATTTAACGTAAATCCAGATGTTGCTATGTGTAGTAATCGATGGTTGCAAATTCAACAAATATTCAATGAAATAATTTATATTAATAAAAATACGTAATATGTGAAATGTTCTATAGGGGTGTTTTTGTGTATATGTAACTTACTGGTTATCAGTCTTAGGCAAATAATTCTTGTCGCACAATTACAGATATATGCGACATTTTTAGGTTAATCTACTAAAACGTATCGCTTTTTCATATAACTTTTAGTAAACCCATTCATAAAATACCATACTGCATTTTGTTTCTTGTTTACTTTTTCTGCGAATGTAATGTAATTGTGCCTCTCTATTTTACCAGTATGTGTGTCTAAGACTTTTCTAAAAGATGATTCTTTTGGCTTGTTCTTAGATAGTACATATCTTCCATATAACTTAGTCCTGTTCTCGGTTAGAAGATTATTTAAAGAGCTTTTAGTTGCGTTGAGTATAGTCAATAAATTACTCTTAGTATCTCTTATAACCTCCTCTGTTTTTAAATCAAATATATCGTACTTGGCATCGTTGAATATAAACTCCTTATTAAGTTTAGGTCTGTACTTTGTTATAAGCCTCTTTTCTATTTTACCTAAAGATGATTCTCTTAGCACTGTTTTGTATAATACGGAGTCAAAGTTTTTACTTTTGATATGTGAATTTAACCTGCTCAATAAGTTGCCATTACTCATACCTATATACACCAGCTCATTATCTTTCATTAGGAAGTAAATAAACTTATCTATTCCAGAATTATTTAGGCTTATTATTTTAGGAAGATTAAATTCAGAGTACAAACTCTTATCAAAAGGGTATTTCTCTTCACTTATAGATATTCTGTTTACTACAGACATTCTCTTAGAACTCTTCTTTATATTACTAGCGTCTGTTCTTTTCTTTTGACAAGGTTTACAGTGACCACTCTTATACCTGTCAGTTTCTTTGTTGCAATTACTACAATACTTCATAAGTTATTTTTTACATTATTACGCAAACATACAAAATTAAAATGACATACGCAAGTTTTAAGCCTTATATCTTTCTACTGTTCTTATTGCTATCTCTAATATTTCAGCTATATCTTTATTACTTATGCTTGGTTTTAGATTTAATATCTCTCTAACCTTCTCTTTAGTCTTTACTTTAGCTTCTCTACTTATCTCTCTTATCTTAACATCTATATCTAAGCTTCTTCTCATATCTGCTAAATACTTTTCTTGTCTTTGCTTATATTCTTTATTCCAATTATATGTATGATGATGTATCCAACTCATAGGTTTATTATAATCTTCAAAGTTACTTATGTAATGCCTAGACCAAATATCATCTGGTTTAGACATCCACACAAACTCATAACCATCATATATTACTTTATGGTTAGTTACTTCTTTAAGGTTCTTTAATTGTTCTGTAGTCCAGTTAGTCATATTAATAATATATATAGTTAAACAACTCTCTACCTAAGAACTCTATTATTTTAAATCCTGTGTAAACCATAGATACTGTTGTATATAGTATTACAAATAATGTTTTATATCTCATATCTTAATTTGTTAAATGTTTTTGTCTTATAATTCTTATTCTTAACTTTAACTGTAATTCACTTAGGTATGCTAAGCTTAGATAGTAATTAATATCTTTAACTTCTGTAGAGTGGTCTATAATATAATCTATCATCTGTCTTCTATACATATCTTATAATTTATTAATTCTTTCTTTTGCTATCTCAAAATACTTATTATCCATTTCTATACCTATGAAGTTTCTTTTAGTATTAACACAAGCTACACCTGTACTACCAGAACCCATTGTGAAATCTAAAACAGTTTCACCTTCGTTGGTGTAGGTTTTAATTAAGTACTCCATTAATGGTACGGGTTTTTGTGTCGGGTGCAATCCTCTTTGTTGTTTGAAGTCTAAAACTCTCTTTGGTAATCTATCCCCTTTGTTAATTGTTGTTGTTGTTTTTGATTTAGTTCCTTGTATTTCAAATGTCCTTTCTTTTTTATCTCTAGTTATTGTGTAAGGTTTTCCTTGCGTCTTTTGAGGATTATATAAACATTGTTTTTTATAAAACACGCTAATTATCTCAATGTCATTTAATGGCTGTTTTTTTGCTAAAAAAGGGTTTACTCCTTGTGGTTTTCTGTAAATCCAATCATACTTATAATTTTTAATGTTGCTCATTCTTAAAGCACTACTAAACGGCTCACTACCAAACAATACTATTGCACCATTAGGCTTTATTATCCTGTTAATCTGTTCCCACATAGGCTCGAAGGGTATCACGCTATCCCACTTACAAGCTGTTGTACCATACGGAGGGTCTGTTATAATAGCATCAATGCTACCTGAAGGTATTAACTTCATTTGTTCTAAACACTCTCCTTTTATTAAATTTATCATATCTTATAGTTTACCAGTTAAATGTCTTTCTAATCCCGCTAATGCCCTCCAAGCTACTTTGGCTAGGTGTAATGTACCATCATCATCTATAGGGTTTATAGTGTGGTCTATTAGGTGTCTAGTTAAAGCATCGTACTCATCTTTAGACTTATCCATATCCCAATGTAACGGTTTGTCTGGATGATGTTGGTCATTACCTGCTTGACTACACTTAGCAACCTCTTTTAAGGCATTTGGAAAGTATTTTAATACTCCACTAAATACTGGTGTAGCTTTTCTCTCTTCTGCCTTTAGAATAGCATCTGCTACTATCCTTGAGTCTGTGCAGGAATAAGAAGGGTCTAGTTCTTCTGTAGGTTTATTAAAACCATTAAGCATATCTTGCTCGTAGTGTTCTCCAGTATTACCATTTTGCTCTATAGTTCTTATTCTTCTTTCGTGTTCTGCTGATTCTAGCATCTCTATTTGTTTTTCTCTTGTATTCATTATCTTATTATTTTTAGTATTTTATTTAAATGGTTTAAGTCTTTCTGCATTAGAGCATTAAAAACTTCTCTTCTTACATCACTTATAACACTTTTTTTAGCTAACCTACTATTTTGGTATGTATCTGTAGCTTCTACTATAGCTCTTAGTTCTGTATAGTAAGATTTATACTTAGGCATTACTTCTAAATCATTATCTACTACTTTTATAGAATGTATAACGTTATCGTGTTTCTGACCAAATAAGTCAGCTATATCCTGCAAAGTCATACCAGTAAGCTCTCTTATTATCTTACAAGCATACATTCTAGGTCTAACTATATTAGTTTTTCTACTCTTTACTCTACAATCAGTCTCGAAGTATTTGTTTACTTGTGTTATTGTTTCTTTCGCTATCTCGTACTGTTCCTTTGTCATATTCTTCTAGTTTACAATAGCAACCGCCAATCCTAAGATGGCAGTCGCATATTCTTTGTTGCATATTATATTTCATCTATTTGAGCTTGAGCATTCTTTAAGTACTCTTCTTTATTAGTCTCGTAATCACTTAAAAGACCTTCTACAATAACTAATTCATCTAAATCTAACTTAGATATAGTACTCATTACAGAATCTATCTTATTTAGTATATTAGTAGTCATTTCTGGGTCTGCCTGATATACTGAATCAAACTCCTCTCGAACGATAGGCTCTAACATACCGTTAACCCTATTTATCTGCTGTTTTAAGCTGCCTTTGTATCTATTTGTTAATACTAGCTCTTCGTTAGCTTCCAAAAGCAACTGAGAGGTTAATACTGACTTTAAATAACTAATTGTTTCTTTACTTACTTCCATTATAGTCCTGTGTTTATGTTATTATCCATTACTTGTATTATATGTCTATATACACTTTTCTCTTGTTCGCCAATTAAATCAACTCCGTTTGCGAAGAATCTAAAGTGGTCTTTCTTGTCTGTTGCTCTTAATTCAAATTTATTCATCTTTACTGGTTTTAATTATTAAACTTAATTCTCTTTGATATGCTTCAGAAGCATCTTTTTCTTTATTAAATAAACCTATACACTTACGCTTTCCGTTTATGGTTATTTGAGCTCTCCACTTGCTCCTAGCTTTATCCCAATTAACACCTGTATATTTACTTGTACCTTTCTTAATATCTTTAACGGTGTTAAACCTTTGAGTTACAATTCTAAGGTTGTCTAACTTGTTATTGGTTTTGTTGCTATCAATATGGTCTACAACTATCTTACGACTACCAATCTTATGGTTTAAGAACTCAATAGCTACAAGTGTATGTATCTTTACGGTATAACCTTTACCTTCATTAAAAAGTACAACGTGAAAATAACCGTTAGCGTCTAAGTTTTCTTTTAATATTTTTTCTTTAACAGTCTTCCCAGTAGAACTTAACCTTTTTAGGCTTTTTACTCTACCTAAACTACTGACTTGATACTTACCTTCGTAACCCTTAATATCCTTAAATATCTCCATTTCTATTTGATTTTAATTGCATAACACTTCTAAAAAAATGTTTATCTTGCACTAAGTTGTGCTTTATAAACTTCTCTATTAAATAATACTCAGATAAAAACATCTCTAGTGAGTATCTAATTAATTGCTCGTTATCAGAACCTTTCTCTTCTATATGTTTAAGGAAATGATAACTTCCGTCAGTATCTTTCTCCATAAATACTGTTACCTTACTTTTGCTATTTTCGTAACTCGCCAAGTCCTCTACTCTCATAATTTTAGTTTTTAATTGTTAATAGGTTGCAATAATACGAAAAATAAATGACATACGCAAATTATCTTTCATAATAATCTAAATAATCTTGTGTTTCTTGTATTTCTAATGAATCTCTCATATAGACTGTATGTAATTCTACTACATAATCAAATAGTTCCGTCATAGCTTTAGATTGTATAGGTAATGGCATATCATCTGCCTTAGAATACACTTCTATGGTAAATAAACAATCCCAAGAGGTAAACCTTACATCTACGTCGTATTCTCCGTCTGAATACACTATATCCACTCCTTCGTGGTCTACTTCTGGATGTATTCCTTTTACTGCTTCAATAATTTCTTTTTGTGTCATCTTTTTTTCTTCTTTTTAATTAAATAATCTTTTTCTGGTATGCCTTCTATATTAGTAAACCTAGTTTTTAACTCCATTCTAGCAAAAGACTTTCTTAATCCATCACTACGAACTATTGTATCTATAGAGTTAATAATATACCTGCCTGTACACTCTGTTTGTACTATCTCGTATATCTGATTGGTATTCAGACACTTAAACTTCCTAAATGTTATTATATTGTTTGAATCTAGTAATTCCATATGCAATACTACGAAAAATAAATGACATACACAAGTTTTAACACACTTATTTTAAAAATAGTTATCTTATTATACAAAAATAATATATGGACAACGGTTTTAATTTAAGTATTCCTAAGACGTTAAGAGGTGTAAAGCTGCATCAGTGGGTTAAATTTATGGAAATCCACCAGAAAAACAAAGATAATGAAACTTCTGAGTTTTTAGATAAGAAAATGATTGAAATATTATGTGATGTAAGCTTAAAAGAACTAGCATTAATACCTATAGCATCATTTGACACTGTTTTAGCTCATTTATACGACGTTTTAAACACTGAAGTAGATTTAGTTAATACATTTAAAATGGTAGGCTCTGATGGCGTAGAAGTAGAGTTTGGTATTATACCTAACCTAGATAAAATGACTTATGGAGAATGGGAAGACTTAGAAAACTATATATTTGACCAAAAGAATCTACATAGAGCAATGGCTGTACTATACAGACCATTAGTATATCAAATAGGAGGTAAATACAGAGTACATCCTTATCAAGGTACTGAGTTCTACGCAGATTTAATGAAAGAGATGCCAGTAGATATAGCTTTAGGTGCTAGGGTTTTTTTTTATCGTTTAGTGAAAAAATTAGGGAGCTATACAATGGACTCTATACTCAAACAATATCAACAGGAGCAGAAAGAGGGCAAGGACTCTCACAAGCATTCGGAAAAAAGTGGGGAGGATATCAAGCAATATTTGCTCTTGCAGAAGGAGATGTCAGAAGAATTGACGAAGTTACAAAACTCCCACTTCATCAATGTTTAATGTACCTAGAGTTCGTTAAAGAGAAGAATGAATTAGAAAATAAGTTAATAAAACAAAGTACAAGATAATGAAGCACGTTTACGACATATTAGATGTATTAAGAGATGAGTTAAGAAGCCATCCAGCTGTAAATACGGTCTCCTACGGAGACATCACTGACTTAGATTTAGATAAAACGACAATGTTCCCATTGTCGCATCTACTAATCGATAGTGCATCTTACGGAGAAAGAACTGTAACATTCAGTATAAAAATATTATGTGCTGATATAGTAGACTATAATCAATCAGAAAGCCAATTTGATGAGTTTTACGGCAATGATAACTTACACGATGTTATGAATACACAGTTTCAGGTAATTAACTCACTAATAATGAAACTTAGAAGAGGAGATTTGTTTAAGTCTAATTATCAAGTAACAAGCACACCTTCGGCAGAGCCATTTAAAGAAAGCTATGGTAATGTGTTAGCAGGATGGACTACTCAGGTAGATATAGAGATACCTAACGCAATAGCTATATGTATCGAGTCAGGAAGCAGTAGTAATAATAGCAGTAGTAACAATAATGGTAGCAGCAACAATAATGGAAGTAGTGGTAGTAGTGGTTCAGTACCTGTAGTTACTCGACCTACAACTAGGTTTGCTCAATTAGACTCGCAATTTAGCTATCAAGTAATTGCTACAAACAATCCTACAAGCTACAGCGTGTTTAGTCCACCAGAAGGGTTGGTAATTGATGAGTCTACAGGTTTAATCTCAGGTGTAACTACTGGAGATGCTAGACTAGATTCTATGTCGGTTAAAGCTGCAAACCAATATGGCGAATCCGAATCTGTTCTTATAGGTATTAGAATGATTGAAGAAGACCCTACTGTATTGTTGCCACCAGATGAATTAACAGCGACAGACCAAGGCTTTGATGTTAGTACTGGGTTTGAATTTAGATTAGGATGGAACTACCCTCCTTATACTGGAGATATAACTATAATAGAGATATACAGAGATGGTGTTTTAAAAAGGACTGAAACTAATACGGTTGGAGGAAGTCAGCAAACTGCTACGGTTAGAAAGAATCTTAGCAATGTTCCAACGTACTCATATACAATTAGATTTGGAGATAGTGAAGGTAACTTCTCTGAAATGTCTGAACCTTTATTAGTAGATTTATAATAGATGAATAAGAATAATCTAAAAAAAGCACTAGAAGAACTAGTTGTAGAGTATAAAAAGAAGCTTTCAGCACAAGCTAAGATAGATAAGACTCACGCAACAGGTAGATTTGCTAAGTCTTTTAAAAGTAAGGTTACCGAAGATGGTTTTGATATAACATCGGACTTAAAGTACTCAGGAACTGTTGATGGAGGTTCTAGATCTGCAAGAACTAAAGATGATGGTATTGCTAAAAAGGATAGAATTAGAGAATGGGCAAGAATGAAAGGTTTGAGACCTTACAGAAAAACTAAAGCAGGAGGAACAAAGTTTGTTAAAATAACTGATGCATCTATGAAGTCAATGATCTATATGATATCAAAGACTATTAGAGAAAAAGGAACAATAAAGAGGTTTGGATACAATAAAGGTAGTGGTATCTTTGACACAGTATATCAATCTATAAGTAAAAAAGTAGGTGTAGAAATAGGATCTGCTTACAGTAAGGATATACAAGAAGATTTAAGAAAAATGATAGATAAATTTAATACAAATAGATAATATGGGATTAATATTAACAAGAAGTCCATTTCACATAGGTAGAGGTAGTTTAGACGCTAATGCTTCGTTAACCGTTCAAGTAGGTTACGTTGAGGAAGGTTATTTTCAGATAGACGAAACTTACACTTTAAATTTTAGGAATAATTATTATCTAGACATATCTCCTTTAGTTAGAAGCCATATAGGAACTTCGTATAATTACAGTACTACTCTTGGTAGATATACTTCAGATACCAATAGAGTTGATTCTTGTTATGTATCTGTAACGTTATCTGGAAACAAAAATGATGTAGCTCAAGATGATGTAACTACCAGATATTCGGCAACAGAAGGTTATTTGTACTCAGAAGAATCACGGAACACGGATATAGTAAGCATATTACGTAACAACAACTTTTACGCAGGTAGCTCAAAGATAATATACAAATTAGATGATTCTTACGAGCTTAGGATTCCTGTAATGAACGTAGGTAAAGACCTTCTTGATGAACCTGCTCAAGATAATATAACTGCTAATTGGATTAGTAAAGGAAAAGTTGTTCATACTGTTGATTTAAACTATTGGGTAGAAGATGGAGGATGGACTTCAGTTCAGTCTTTAAGTACTTTTAATATTAATCCAGACGAGTCTTTTAAAGGTAGGATTAACGATGAGGATGGTGTATTAGAATCATCTCAATGCTTAGAGGATTTCTTTAGTGAATTTAAACTGCTAGAAATAGACAAAATTACAATAAAATCAAGTCTTAATCAAAACCCTACAGTAATACAAGTCAAAACCATAGAAGAATGTAAATATAACCCTTATCGAATAACTTTTAAGAATAGATACGGCGCTATGGAAGACTTATGGTTCTTTAAAAAGTCTGTAAAATCTATAAGCGTTAAGTCTGATGAATTTAGAGCTAATCAAGTTGAACAAAGAGTTAGTGGTCTAGGATTGATAAGGTCTTCTCAAGAATATAATAAAAACGGTTCAACATCTATAACACTTAATTCTGGTTTTGTAGATGAAGCTCTTAACGAGTCTTTTAAGCAACTTATGTTATCTGAAGAGGTGGAATTATATGATTTTAATAATGATGTGTTAAGTGCTGTTAAAATTAAGGATTCAGAGCTTAAATTAAAGACGTCAACTAACGATAAATTAATAAACTACACAATAGAGGTAGAAATGAGTAATAACATAATAGACAACATAGTTTAATGAGATTGCAGCCACAATTATATATAGACACAAGTGGTAATCCGTTAGGAGAACCTACATTTGAGAGAGTTGAGTTCTTTGACTTTGAGTCAATAGAAATAACATCTACCGTACAAGACTTTAGGGATATAAGCAAAGTATTTACAGATTACTCTAAGACATTTAATGTACCTGCATCTAGTACTAATAATAAGATATTTAAGCATTACTATAATTCAAGTATAGTTAATGGTTTTGATGCTAGAATAAAGCAAAAAGCAGAAATACATATAAACGGTATATTTTGGAAGACTGGTTATGTTAGATTAACTAAATCATTGATATCTAACGGTAAAGCAAAATCTTATAGTATTACTTTCTTTGGTAGTTTAACCAATTTAAGTAATGTAATAGGTAATGCAGAGTTATCTGACTTATCTAGCTTAAACAAATACAATCACGAATATGAACAATTAAATGTTTACGATGGTTTTACTCAAGGATTACAGTTAGACGGAGATACTATGAATAATGGGAATGATAGAGATATTATATACCCTGCTATATCTGCTAATGATAAGTGGTATTATGAATCTGGTACTGTTTCAGACCCTATTCCATATAATCAAGGGTATAGCGTTAATCTACACGATGAAGATGAAGACGGTACTTATGGAATTAACTGGTTATCATTAAAACCAGCTATAAAAATTAGACACATAATAGATGCTATACAAGAAAAATATAGTAGTATAAAGTTCTCTAACGAGTTCTTTGGAAGTGATGAGATTGAAGACTTATATATGCTGTTACATAACAATAAAGGTGTATTAGCTCCTGCTTCAAATAGTATGGATGATGTTACTGTTACTTACAGAGTAGGCACAAACAATAGTAATTCTGATTTTGTTTTGTCAGCCAGTAATACAGAGGCTAGACCTCCTAGAACTTATTGGGAAGTACCTAGTGATGGTGCTGACCAAAGAAGAGTGTTTCAATATCATTTAATATTAGATATTAGTAATACAGTTAAGTCTGGTGGTGGAAGTAATCCTAAATATACCGTGTCTGTATTGTCAGATGGTATTGAGATAGATAGGTTTACAAACTTAGAAGGAGATAAACAAGTAACATCTGTATTATGTACTGAAAACGTGAAAGAATGGGATAACCTAAGCGTTAGCATAAGCACTAAGGAAAGTGAGTTGTCTAGTTTTGAATTGAAGTTAGACCTTAAATTTCTTAGATATAAACTACCTTATGACGGTTTTGATAATACTTGTGATGTGAGTAATTTTACCTCAACAGGAGGTGTTCCTGTAACAGAAACTTCAACTTACAGTACCGCTGTATCTGGAACTCAGTCAATGGTTAAGACAATAGAGATAACTAATAATATGCCTAAAATGAAGATATTAGACTTCCTTCAGGGCGTGTTTAAAATGTTCAATCTTACAGCATTACCTAACGAGGAAGGTGTGTTAGAGGTAAAAACATTAAATAAATTCTATTCTGAAGGTAATACTATAGATATAACAAACAAGGTTAATACAGAAGAAATAAGTGTTAACAGAATGGATTTGTTTAAGAATATAGAGTTTAAATTTGCAGACCCTAAAACATTTGGTATAATAAACAACAATGAAGTTTCTGATACAGATTATGGAAACTTAGAATACCAAGCAACAGCAGACGGTACTGATTCTAGTTTAGTTTTTGACGGTAAAGATTATAAGATTAAATTACCTTTTGAAAAGCTATATTATGAGAGATTGTTTGATGAGACTAGCGTATCTTCAAGAACTGAGTTTGGACACGGATGGTTAGCTGATAAAGACCAAAACGAGATACTTACAAAACCTATATTATTTTACAATATTGTTCAGCCAGTAAATACTGCGCTAGAAAACGATTCAGGAGGTCTTACAGGTTTAATAGGCTTTAGAGGTGTAAATAACATAACTCAATACAACAGACCTAGCAATACAAATGCAAAAGAGCGTTATATATCGAACGTATGGACTACTGTACAAGGAACTAAGAGTATAAACTTTAATACAGAGTTTGATGAGTTTACTTTTACTGAAGTTAATCTAGGTTTGTTTAGAAAGTACTATCAGAACTATATATCAAGTATATTTAATAAAGGTACTAGGGTGTTTGATTTAGAAATGAAAGCTGATTTAGCATTCTTATTAAAGTACAATATAAACGATACATTAACTATAAAAGGAGAAGAGTTTTTAATAAATAACATAAGAACAAACCTTAATACTGGTTTAACTAAGTTAGAATTAGTACTTAAATTCTTTATTGAAGATGAAGATAGTTTAGTAGGAGATACATTAACAACACCTACAGGTCTTTCTCAGTTTAGTTCTACGGAAAACATAATAAGATTTAACTGGAACGCAAACCCAATAGGAGAATTAGTTGCAGGATATAAGATATATGTTGATGATTTTACCACTCCTCACGCAACAACCGTAGGGGTAGGTACTAACTATTCATTGTCTGGATTAACTATAAATACATCTTACAATATTAAGATTTCTGCTTACAACTCGCAAGGTCTTGAAAGTAGTTTAACATCAATAGTAGCTATGAACACAGGTGTTGCTGATACATTACCTCCTACAGCACCTACTAATCTTAGAGTTATAGAGCAAACAACTCTATATGTTAAGGTTGAATGGGATGCAAGTACTGATAACGTAGGTGTTACTGGTTATGATGTTTATATAGATAATGGTACTACGGTAACAACTCAAACATCAACGGCAACAACGCACACTATTACAGGATTAGCAACAGGTTCTAAATACCCTGTGTTTGTTAGAGCAAAAGACGCAGCGAATAATTATTCAGCACAATCTAATACAATTTCAGTTAAATTAACAGACCCAACATAATATGATAATAAAACAAGCATTAGAATTATTAGCAGGAGATGACTGGCTAATAGAAGACAAGGATATACAAATAGCAAAAGGGTTATACGAATTACCTACAACATTTGCTGAATTAAAAATGAATAATAAACGTAAAAAACTAGCGAAATAATGGCTGATAGTAACGAAGAAATATTATTAAAGTTAAAGATACAAACTGACAAAGCTAACGCTGCGTTAAAGAAGACTGAAGTAGAAATAAAAAAGACTATACAATCTTTTAGAGGTTTAGAAAAGGGTAGTTTAGATTATCAAGCTGCACAAGCAAAGTTGGCTAAACAACAAGCTACTTTAGCTCAACAGACCGTAAAATATAACAATGCATTAAAGATTCAAACATCTGCTCAATCTAGTGCTGTTAAACAGACGAAGCAATTAAGGAGTGCTTCTGGTGGAGCAACTGCTTCTGTAATGGAGATGGGTAGGGTTATATCGGATGCTCCTTATGGTATTAGAGGTATGGCGAACAACCTTACTCAGTTGGTTTCTCAGATGGGTTTTACTATAAAGTCTGCTGGTAGCCTTAAACTAGCGCTAAAAGAGATGTGGGCAGCTATGATGGGGCCCCTAGGTATAGTTTTAGCGATAACAACGGTTATATCTGCTTTAGACTTCTTTGCTGGAGGTACTAAAAAAGCAAAACAAGAATCAAATGCGTTAAGTAAAACTTTTGGCGAAAACTCTACTAAACTTATGGTCTTAAAGAGTGCGTTAGATGACTCTAATATATCTCTAGAAGATAAAAACGAGTTAGTTAAAAAAGCTAACGAAGAGTTTGAGGATTTAAATATAAAAATAGACGAGAATGGTAGGCTAACAGATGAGTCTGCTAAAGCTATAGATAGATTATCTCTATCTTTTATAAAGAATGCTAAAGCAAAAGCTATCGCTGGTTTAATACAAGAGGAGATGGCTGCACAGGCTAAACTGTCAGTTGAGAACATAGGTACTCAAATAGGTTATTTAGAAGGTTTTAGCTTAGCTGCTATGGCTGCATTTTCTGGTGGTCAAAAAGCGTTTAGTGCTTTCTTAAAGAAAGATAGCGATGACAGAGCAGAAGTTATGGACGAGTCTAGAGAAAGAATTGAAAGATATGTATCAATGCTTAAAAAGAATGGAGGAGAGTTAGCTAAGGAACTTTTTGGAGACAGTAAAGGCACTGGTAAAAATAAAGATAAGAAACTATCTCCATTCAAAACACCTAAAGAATTAGAGATAGATGTAAAGAATGCAGATAATGCAATTATACAATACGAAAGAAAGATAGAAGAATCTAGGTTAAAAAAAGAGCTTAATGATAAATTATCTGAAGCTACATCTGAAGAAGAGAAAAGAAAGATAAGAGAAGAGTATCAGTTAAAGAGACTACAAAGTCAATTAAATGCTGAAAAGAAGATGCTAGAACTAAAGCTATCTACAGAGAAGGCAGTGGTTAACACTAAGAGAAATAATCATATAGATGACTTAAAAAGAGCTACAGAACTTTATTTACTGAAGTTAAAGCACGAAGAAAAATTAGGTAATATTACATCTAAAGAGAGGGATGAATTAAGCCAAATGGCTAAGTCTCAACTACAAATAGCTACTAATCAAGCCAATACCGAAGCAGATAGTGCTATAACAGAGATTAAAGATAAGTATCAAACTTTATTTGGCTTCTTTGAGCAATTAGGTATAGCAAGAAAAGATGCTTTAACTTCTGGATTTGGAGCTAAGAAAGATGATGATAATGAAGAGAAAGGTCCTATAGAGAAAATGAAAGAGAAGTTAGAAGGACTCGCACTTACTACGTCTAGGTATATGGAGGTAGCGTCAGGATTAACTAGCTTCTTAGATGGGGAGTTTCAGAGACAGATGACTATAGAGCAAAATAAAACTAACGCTATAAATAATGAGCTTAGAGAAAGATTAAATAATGAAAACCTATCTGCTGGAGAAAGAAAGAATATCCAATTAAAGATAGCTAGAAATGATGAGGAATTAAGAAAGAAGCAAGAGAAGATACAAAAGAAAAGATTTAAGATGCAAAAAGCTGCTAATATAGTAATGGCTCTAGCTGACACGTACAGAAACGCAGTAACTGCTTACGGTTCTCAATTAATAGTAGGAGACCCTACATCTCCAGCAAGAGGTGCTATAGCTGCTAAATTCGCTATAGCTTCTGGTTTGATAAATGTAGCTATGATTGCTAGACAAAAGTTTCAGTCTAGCGCTGGAGCAGCTCCATCTGCTGGTGCATTAGGTGGTGGTGGTTCTGGTAGTGGTACTGGAGATAGAAGTTTTAACTTTAATTTAGCAGGAGCTTCTAGAGAAAATCAACTAGCACAAACGTTGCAAGGTAGATTTGACCAACCATTACAAGCATACGTTGTTAGTAGAGATATAACTAACCAACAACAGTTAGATATGGATATACAAAACAATGCTAGTTTCGGTTAAAAATAAAACGATAATAATAAAAATACGTTAACTTATTAAATAATATATTATGGATACAATAGAATTAATTATAGACGAACAACTAGGGGAAGAGGGTATAAACGCCATATCTTTAGTAGAGTTCCCAGCTATAGAAGAAAACTTTGTTGCACTTAGTAAAGACCAACATAAAGTAGAGTTCAAAACTGTAGATAAAGAGAAAAGAATTATTGTAGGATTAGCATTAGTTCCAGATAAGCTCATATATCGTCGTAGAGGCGATTACGAGTATAATATAACATTCTCTAAGGAAACTGTGAGAAAAGCGTCTGAGCTATACTTAAAACGTCTTAAAAACAATAATACAACATTAGAACATCAAGAATTTACTTCTGGTGTATCTGTAATAGAATCTTGGATAGTAGAAGACCCTAAACAAGATAAAACTGCTTTATATAACTTAAATGCTAAAGAAGGAGATTGGGCAGTAGTTATGAAGATAGATAATGATGCTGTATGGCAAGATGTAAAGAATGGTAAATATTTAGGTTTAAGTATTGAAGGTATTTTTAGTGATAAGAAGCAAGAAGATATGAGTGCTATGGAAGATGTAAATATAGAAGATATATCTGAAGAAGAGGCTTACGAAATGATACAAGACATTATAGAGCTTATGGATGAAGAGAAGTTAGCTTCTTATAGTGATTACCCACAAGCTGCTAAAAACAATGCTAAAAGAGCTATAGCTTATAAGAAAAAGAATGGTTCTAGTTGTGGTACTTCTGTAGGTTGGACTAGAGCTAGTCAATTAGCTAGTGGAGCTGCATTATCTCGTTCTACTATTGCAAGAATGGCATCATTTAAAAGACATCAACAAAACAAAGACGTACCTTACTCTGAAGGATGTGGAGGTATTATGTGGGATGCTTGGGGTGGTTCTGCTGGTGTTAACTGGGCAATATCTAAACTTAAAAAGATAGATAATGAGAGCTAAGTATTGTAAATCAAAGAATACATATACTATAAAAGACTGTAAGAATTGTAAGTGTCAATACTATTGGAAACAAGGTATTGGCTCTATACATAATAACGACCACGTATCTAATATTGTTAACGAAGATACTGAAAGGGTAGAAACACATACTGCTTCTGCAAAGACTTCTCAAGAAGGTAGTGTTACGAATATAGATACTACAAGAATTATTAATAATTAAAACTAAATTTTATGTTTAAGAACACTAGCTACAATGTTAGACCAGACAGGCATACGTCTGCCGAGATAGCATTGTTAAAGCCAGAAGAAAGTGTTATCGTTTACGACACAGATGAAAAAGTAAACAAGTTCTGGAATGGAACTTCTTGGGTAAGTGTAAATGGAGAAAGTGGTCAGAACCTAAGAATAGGTAAATTAGTTAGTGGTAATACATTAAACGGAGAAAAGATAGATGAGTTTGCAATATGGGATAGCAATCAAGGTGGTAATATATCTAGCATATACAATAGTGGCTCTACATTTGATTTATCTACATTAACAACAGAACCTAAACATTGGTGGAGAATGGGAGACGGAGATTCATATCCTTACTTGCAAGACAATGGTACTGAGGCTAGTTGCATCTTTCAAATGTACAATATGACAAGTGCGAACATAGTAACTGACACTCCGTAACTATTTGGTTATTAGTGTTATATGCTTGAATATAAAACAGTTAAAATAAAAATAGTTATATTAATATATTAAAATCAATCAATTATGAATAGTAAAGAAATTCTTACAAGCATCAAAGAATTAGTAGGTTTATCTAAGGAAGAAGCTACTAAAGAAGTTGAGGCTACAGAAGAGGTTATCTTATCTACAGAAGTAATTGCTGAAGAAGTTATCGAAGAAAAAGTTGAAGAAGTAGAGTTATCTACAGAAGAGACTAAAGAAGAGGTAGTTGAAGAAGCAGTTGAATTAGCTGAAGAAAAAGAAGAGCCTAAAAAAGAAGCTGCACCTGCAGTTGAAGCACCAGTTCAAATGAACTTTGCAACACAAGAAGAGTTATCTCAAGTTAAACAAGAGTTGTTATCTATGATTAAAGCAATGATGGAAGACAAATCTGATTATGCTGAGGCTGACGTACCTGCTAAATTATCTGCTGAAGAAAAAGAAGCTGTAGAGCTTTCTGAAGAAGTGGAAGAAGAGGTAGTACATTCTCCTGAAAGTGTAACTGAGACTAGACAGAAAAATTTTAACAATAAAGGAATGACTGCTGCCGAACGAGTGTGGTCAATGATTAATAATTAATTAAATTAAATTTAAAATTCGCTAAATTATGGCAACAAGTACAAGTATTACTACTACCTATGCTGGAGAAAGTGCTGGGAAATACATCTCGGCAGCTTTATTAGCTGGTAACACAATCGCTAACGGAGGTTTAACTATTAGACCAAACGTTAAATTTAAAGAAGTTGTAAAAAGATTAGAATTAGACGGTATCGTAAAAGACGGTACTTGTGATTTCGCTGACACTTCTACATTAACACTTACTGAAAGAATCCTTCAACCAGAAGAATTTCAAGTAAACTTAGAATTATGTAAGAAAGATTTCCGTTCTGACTGGGATGCTATCTCAATGGGATATTCTGCTTTCGATAACTTACCTTCTTCTTTCCAAGATTATTTAATTGGACACGTTGCTGCTAAAGTAGCACAGAAACAAGAAATCAATGTATGGAGAGGAGCTAACGCTACTGCTGGAGAGTATGATGGTTTTTCTACTTTATTAGCTGCTGATGCTGATTTACCTGCTTCACAAGAAGTTGCTGGTACTTCTGTAGATGCTTCTAACGTTGTAGATGAATTAGGAAAAGTTGTAGATGCTATTCCTGCTGCTTTATACGGAAGAGATGACTTAATGATTTATGTTGCTCAAAACGTATTTAGAGCTTACAAGAGAGCTTTAGGTGGTTTCCAATCTGGAGGTCAAGGAGCTGCTGGTTTCCAAGATAAAGGAAACAATCAGAATATCAATATCGAGAGCTTTGATGGTGTAAAAATCTTTATGGCTAACGGACTTGCTTCTGATACTATGATTGCTACTACTAAAGATAACTTACATTTCGGTACAGGTTTAATGTCTGACCAAAACGAAGTTAAGATTTTAGATATGGCTGACTTAGATGGTTCTCAAAACGTAAGAATCATAATGAGGTTTACTGCTGGTGTTCAGTATGGAATTGTTGAAGATATCGTAACTTACGGAATCTCTAACTCTGCTAACTAAGATTAGTATAAATAAACTAAAAGGGTAGGTTTAACTATCTGCCCTTTTTATTAACTTTTAAAAATATAATATAATGAGTTGTGATATTTCAAGAGGACGTTTAGAGCCTTGTAAAGATTCAGTTGGTGGATTAAACGCTGTTTATTTCATTAACAAAGGAGGAATAACTGCTGGTTATGACGTTACTGATACTGACGTTATTGATGACCTAGGTTCTCCTACTGCTTATAAATTTGATATTAAAGGTGGTTCTACATATACAGAAAACATTACCTCTTCAAGAGAGAATGGAACTACTACCTTTGAGCAAGTTTTAGAGCTTCAATTGACAAAATTAACTAAAGAAGACCACAAGACGGTTAAGTTATTAGCTTACGGTAGTCCTCACATTTTAATCGAAGACAATAACGGAAACGTATTTGTTGCAGGTTTAGAACACGGATTAGATGTATCTGGTGGTACTATCGTTTCTGGAGCTGCTATGGGAGATATGAGCGGATATACTTTAACATTCTCAGGAATGGAGAAGGCTCCTGCTAACTTCATAAAAGATGGAGACTTAGCTGCTGCTGGTGTATCAGTTACTGTTGGTGTTTAATAACCAATAAATCAATTATTTAAAAGCCTTGCATTATGTGAGGCTTTTTTTATTATAAAACAAAATAATTAAAACTAGTTATCTTAGTATGATAATATTACAACCAATAACAACATCTCAAACTATATCTATAATGCCTAGAGTAGACTTATCTACTGTAATAACATTATCTATTAAATTAAGAAGAGATGGAGATGCTAAGTCAGATACAATAACTGACGCAGTAGTAGGTAGTGATAATGATTTCACAACATTAGAATTCTCTAGTTCTATATTTTCTGAAGGCTCTACTTATTTTATGGAGATAGAAGCTGACGACAATCTAGCATATAGAGATAAAATATTCTGTACTAGTCAAGATGATTATACTGTTAAACATATAGTATCACAAGACAGATATATACAACCTACAGGAGAGATAAATGATAACACATATATTATATAATGAAAGATAATAAGAAGCAACAAAATGTAAGGATACTTAATTTATCATCTTACGAAGCACCAGAAGTAAAAGAAGTTCACAATAGAGATTGGGTTTCTTGGGGTGCTGATAATAATTATTTTGGTAGACTTATAGAATTAGATACTTCTAGCCCAACTAATGCTAGATGTAATAACGGTATAGCTGATATGGTATTTGGTAGAGGTATAGAATCTACTAACTCTGAGTTATTACCAGAACATTATGTAAGAATGAAAAAACTATTAAGACCTAGAGAAATTAAAAAGGTAGTAATAGATAGAAAGAAATTAGGACAAGGTGCAATTAAACTAACCTACAATAGAAATAAAACTAAGATATTAAAAGTATCTCACTTTCCTATGGAGACTTTAAGAGCTGAGAAAGCTAACTCTAAAGGAATTATACAAGCATACTACTACCATCCTAATTGGGCAGATGCTAAACCTAGTGATAAGCCTAAAAGAATACCTTGTTTCAAACACGGAGGTAAATCACAAAGAGAAGAGATATATGTAATTAAGCCTTATAGAAGTGGTTTCTACTATTACTCTACTCCTGATTACCAAGCTTGTTTACAATATGCTGATTTAGAATGTGAAGTATCTAACTACCATATATCTAATATACAAAATGGATTAGCTCCTAGTTTATTTATTAACTTTAACAATGGTATTCCTAACGAAGAAACACAAGGTGCTATTGAAAGAAAGATTAATGATAAGTTTTCTGGTAGCTCTAATGCAGGTAGAACTATTATAGCATTTAACGAGTCTAAAGAAACTCAAGCAGAAATAGAAGCTATACACTTACCTGATGCTCACGCACAGTATCAATTCTTATCTGATGAAGCTAGAGAAAAGATTATGTTAGGACACGGTATTGTATCTCCTATCTTATTAGGTATTAAAGACAATACAGGATTTGGTAACAATGCAGAAGAATTAAGAACAGCATCTGTATTAATGGACAATGTAATTATTAGACCATTCCAAGATGAGATTAAATACTGTTTAGAAGATATATTAGACTTTAACGGTATTACACAAGATTTATACTTTGTAACATTACAACCAATAGAGTTTACAGAATTAGATAACATATCTACTAAGATTAGAAAAGAAGAAGAAACTGGAGAGAAATTATCTTCACAAGTTAATGAGGACTTTTCTGAAGAACAAGGAGATGATATGCTAGAGCAGTTAGAAGGCTTAGGAGAGGTTTTAAGCGATGATTGGGAAGTTGTGCATAGCGAAATATATTCAGAGGATATAAGTGACGTTAGAATGGCTACAATTAAGTCTAGCAACAAATCATCTAAAGAGGATAGTGATATCTATAAAATTAGATATGCTTATATGCCAGTAAGAAGTAATCCTAATAGTAGAGACTTCTGTAAAAAGATGGAAACATTTACTTCTAGAAATATAGTATTTAGAAAAGAAGATATTAATATGATGTCTTTTAGAGGTGTAAATAAAGAGTTAGGTCATAACAAACAGAACTATAGCTTACTTAAATTTAAAGGAGGTAAAAACTGTCATCACTACTGGGAGTTAAGAGTATTTAAATTAAAAGGAGATAAAAGAGTAGACCCTAATTCAGCTTATGAGAAAGGTTTAAAACAACCTAACAATCCAGATGAAATGGGAGAAAGAATGATTGACAGAGATGATAACGGTGCTTACAGAAGTACATTAAGTAAAATTAAAAACATATTAGGACTATGAAAGCATTATTCATAAGTATAGCAGACTTAAAAGCTAAGTCTATAATAGACGGTAACACAGATGCAGATAAGCTAATTCATCAAATTGAAGTAGCACAAGATATGCATATACAAAACTACTTAGGTGGTAAACTATATGACAAGCTACAAGACTTAATATTATCTGGAGATATAGACTTACCTGCTAATAGTGATTATAAAGCTCTTAGAGACGATTATATTAAGCCTATGCTAATATGGTTCACTCAATTAGAGTACTTACCATTTGCTATGTTTAAAATAGATAATGGAGGTATAAACAGACATAGAGGACAAGAGTCAGATACGGTAGACTTTAGAGATGTAGATAGAATGCAGAGTAAGATTACAGATAGAGCAGAGTTCTATACTAAAAGATTTATAGATTACATCTGCTTTAACAGCCAGAAGTTTCCAGAGTACAATAATAATAGTAATGGAGATATGTATCCTGATAAAGATGCAGATAGCTTCTCAAGTTTTGTATTATAAGATGAAGAGAAAGTATAAAACAAAGAAAAAGAATATAGTAAATTTAGATAAATTCTATAATAAGTTTAATAAAGAAATAAAAGACAAAGACAATGGCAAACGAAATATACGAGAATAGTTGGTGGGGTAGTCCTACTTCTACAGGTTGGGGTAGTATTTACTATGAGTATGCAGTAATAGTTCCCTCTGAAGTAACAACTAGATTTAGTGATAGAGTAATTGCTGATGGTGGTGTAGTAGAGTCTTTAGATTGTATTGATAGAAATATTGATTTAAAATCTGATAACTGGACTTATTACTTTAGAGTAACTGATGATGGAGGTATAGTAGAATCTTTAGAATGTGTAACAATATAAATAAAAATAATATAATTAAAATAAATTAAAAATGGCAATACCAAGTTTAGCAATGATACCTTCAGGGTATAAAGACGGGAAAGTATATAGTGTACTTCCTAGCAATGGAGACGGAGACTTTACGTTCTCTAGAGGCTCTAATGCAACAAGAGTGAATAAAAATGGTTTAATAGAAACAATGCCTTTAGAGCTAGGAGAAGAGTTAGTTACTAATGGAGATTTTGCAACTGATAGTGATTGGATTAAGGGAAGCGGTTGGAGTATTAGTGGTGGTGAAGCAAATTGTTCTGGTAGTGGTACTGGTCAAGTTTTATACCAGCAGAATATAATGCCTTTAGGTACTAAATATAAAATAACAGTTACAGTATCTTCGTTTGTATCTGGATATTTATCTGCTTTCGGAGGGGATTGGGATACTGAAATTATACAATCAAACGGCACTTTTACAAGATACACGAAATCTCTTTCTGTAAATACTGGTTTTGTTGGTAATAATTTCATAGGCTCAATAGACAACGTATCAGTAAAAGAAGTTATATCTGGCTTAGACACACCTAGACTAGACTATTCAGATAGTTCTTGTCCTAGTTTATTATTAGAGCCACAGAGGACTAATTATTTAACTCAATCTAATCAGTTTGATACTACTTGGAATTTAGATAATATAACTATTTCAAGTAATGAAACTGGTGTTGGAGGAAGTGTAGATGCGTGGAAATTAATTCCAAACACAGTAAATACATCTCATAGAATTACAAATTCAATAAGTGGTACTCAAAATTTAGCGGTTACTTTATCTGTTTATGCTAAAGCAGATGGTTATAACTTTTTAAGAATTTCTGAAAATGGTTCTACTGGAGATTATGCAACATTTAATATTTTAGATGGTATCGTTGAAAGCAATACAAGTTCAGAAGCAAAGATTGAAAGCGTAGGTAATGGATGGTACAGATGTTCAAGTTCTATTATCGCAACCACATCTCATAGGTTTGATATGTATGTAATGCAATCTGCCACAATTCAAGAACCTTGGTCTGGAGATGGAACAAGTGGAATTTATGTGTTTGGCGCACAAGTAGAAGAAGGCGGTTACGCTACATCGTATATTCCTACATCTGGAAGTGCAGTAACGAGGTTGGGTGATGAGTGCACTAATGCAGGTAACGACCAAGTAATAAACTCTAGTGAAGGTGTGTTATATGCAGAGATAAGTACAAAAACAGATGATGCAGATAAGGCTATATCAATAAGCGACGGAAGTACTAACAATAGAATATGGGTTGGTTATAGTACTATTAATAAGAGAGCTTACGCTTTAGGTTATTCGGGTAGCACGCTTCAGTTTGTTTTTTTTAAAAATTTAGTAAACGAAGAAGATATGATTAAAGTAGCTTGTAGATATAAACAAGACGACTTCAGTTTTTGGGTTGATGGTGTTAAAGAAGGAGAAGATACAAGTGGATTGACCCCCATAGGTATGAATGAATTAAGTTTTAATATAGGAACTGTTAGTGGTAGTTTCTATGGAAACGTTAAAGACGTAAGAGTTTACAACACAGCATTAACAGATGCAGAATTAGAAGAATTAACAACACTATAAAAGTAACAATTACCCTCGTTTAACTATCGGGGGTAATAATAAATAAATAATTATGATATAT
>Ga0228666_1000244_pt1 | contig 34343 bp, 34 predicted proteins | sample 80DmetaG_FD_182702 | JGI IMG/M metagenome (GOLD analysis project Ga0228666, IMG submission 182702) | Seawater microbial communities from Monterey Bay, California, United States - 80D | ecosystem: Environmental > Aquatic > Marine > Coastal | place: USA: California | collected 2016-10-11 | reverse complement strand
CAGCCAGAGATATTACAGACCTTTCCAATTATACTTCTAGTGAATTAGCATTGGAAAAGTCACGCATTAGTTTGGAATTATCTACGGAAATACGTGATTTAAGTAGTGAAACAGCCAGAGATATTACTGACCTTTCCAATTATACTTCCAGTGAATTATCTTTAGAAAAAGCACGTTTAAGTTTAGAATTATCTACGGAAATACGTGATTTAAGTAGTGAAACAGCCAGAGATATTACAGACCTTTCCAATTATACTTCTAGTGAATTAGCATTGGAAAAGTCACGCATTAGTTTGGAATTATCTACGGAAATACGTGATTTAAGTAGTGAAACAGCCAGAGATATTACAGACCTTTCCAATTATACTTCTAGTGAATTAGCATTGGAAAAGTCACGCATTAGTTTGGAATTATCTACGGAAATACGTGATTTAAGTAGTGAAACAGCCAGAGATATTACTGACCTTTCTAATTACACTTCTAGCGAGCTTTCAAGAGAAATAAGTGATTTAAGTAGTGAAACTGTAAGAGATATTACTGATCTTTCTAATTTTACTTCTAGTGAATTAGCATTAGATAAATCACGCCTTAGCTTGGAATTATCTACAGAAATACGTGATTTAAGCAGTGAAACAGCCCGAGATATTACTGACCTTTCCAATTATACTTCCAGTGAATTATCTTTAGAAAAGGCACGTTTAAGTTTAGAATTATCTACGGAAATATGTGATTTAAGTAGTGAAACAGCCAGAGACATTACTGACCTTTCCAATTATACTTCTAGTGAATTATCTTTAGAAAAAGCACGTTTAAGTTTGGAATTATCTACAGAAATTAGTGATTTAAGTAGTGAAACCGCCAGAGACATTACAGACCTTTCCAATTATACTTCTAGTGAATTAGCATTGGAAAAGTCACGCGTTAGTTTGGAATTATCTACGGAAATACGTGATTTAAGCAGTGAAACGAGTAGTGATATTACAGACCTTTCTAATTACACTTCTAGTGAATTAGCATTGGAAAAGTCTCGTCTTAGTTTAGAATTATCTACTGAAATACGTGATTTAAGTAGTGAAACGAGTAGTGATATACAAGATTTATCTGGGTATACTTCTAGTGAATTGGTATTGGAAAAGTCACGCCTTAGCTTGGAATTATCTACAGAAATTCGTGATTTAAGTAGTGAAACGAGTAGTGATATACAAGATTTATCTGGGTATACTTCTAGTGAATTAGCCTTAGAAAAATCACGTCTTAGTTTAGAATTATCTACAGAAATACGTGATTTAAGTAGTGAAACAGTTAGAGATATCCAAGATTTGTCCAGTTATACTTCAAGTGAATTGTCTTTAGAAAAAGCTCGTCTTAGCGCGGAACTGTCAACTGAAATACTTACTTTGAGAAATGAAAAAAATAGCGATATTACCGATCTTTCCAGTTATACATCCAGTGAATTAACTCGTGAAATTAGCACGGAAAGAAGTACTGTTGTAAGAGACTTATCTGATATGAGTGGAGATATACATCACATTATTGATGATTTAATAGGAAACGCTCCTTATTATTTAGATACATTAGAAGAAATAGCATTTACACTGGGAGATATCACTGAACCAAGTGGAGGAAGTTTACATACAATTATTCAGAAAATTTACAGTGTTTCACAAGATATTTATGATTTATCACAAACGGTGGCTGGTTTAGATGGAGATGCCAGAAATTTAGATGGTAGATTAACAGTTAATGCTTATTCACAATTAGTTCCTAATGAAACCGTTGCTATAAGTGCTATAAATGGTGATATATCATTAAATCGGACATTATTAATGTATAACAAAGACAATATAATAATTGGTAACGCGTCTACAGGAGATACTATTAAAGACTTAAATGGGAACTATTCTAGTAAACCACTAGGTAATATTATAATTGGTTCATCGGCAGATATATCAAATTCATCTATCAACTATGCTACAGGTATAGGTTTTGGTATTGATTTAAGTGGTACTGGCTCTACAGCGTTAGGATATTTAGCCAAAACGGATGGTGTTAATTCTACTGCTATTGGATATAATAGTAAAGCATTAGGAAACAATGTAATTCAATTAGGAAATACAAGCGTAGAATATGTAAATACAAATGGTGTAGTTACTATGAGTTCAGATGAACGATTAAAAGATAATATTCACACCATACCATTTGCTTTAGAAAAAGTAAATGCACTAAGAGGTGTTACATATACACGAAAAGATTTACCAAATAAAGACAAAGTTTATATGGGTCTTATTGCTCAAGAAACAGAAAAAGTTATTCCAGAAGTAATTAATAATAATGGCGAATATAAGTCAATTATGTATAATAATATTATTGGTCTTTTAGTAGAAGCAGTAAAAGATTTAGATATTAACCATAAACAATTGGATGGAAAACAAAATAATTTAGAAAGGGAATTAACAAAAATAAAAACCGTTATCCGTAATAAATTATTACAATTAAATCGTATTAAAAATTTAGTAGATGTAAAAGACGATAAAAAAACAAAATAATAGTCTAATTTATTTATTAAAAAATAAATTAAATAATTAATATATATACTAATGGCTTTTACACGATATAATTATGATAAATGTAGAACAAAAAAATTTTTACAACAGTCTACTGATCCTGGAAGATACGTATTGAATACACCTGGATGGGGAAATAAACCATTGCTATTTAATGATCCACAAATAAGACATATGGGATGGAGTGCAAATTTACAGAGTGTATCCAATGGACACCCTATAGATATTGAAAGTCAATTAAAAAATGTAGATAAAAAATTACAACGATATGGGAGACATTATAAAGTAGCAAAACCTTTAAAAACTACACCATTACCAGTATCTACAAATAGCAAACCTATAACATTTCAAAGTAGAGTAACACATCCAGGATTTTTATACAGAGACTTACAACAAGATCATAGTATTCCATTACATTTAAATCCACAAGAAAATGTTTGTTTAACATTTCAAAACAATCTCAATACAAGAATTTTGGAAAAAGATAGTCATGTTCCTATTATTCCATGTACAGATTTAATACAATAGTTGTTTAATAAATTATAATTTATTTAATTATCATTTATTTTAATTATAGCAAATAAACTATAAAGAAAATATTATAATTTATATATAGTATAATGGCAGAAATTGCAATTCCAATGGCCGCTTTAGGTATAATGTATATTTTATCAAATGAGAAAAAAGATGAAGGTTTTAGCGGTATTTCGTCTGATGATAATAAAGAAGGTTTAGTAAATACAAATATCCCTCCAATAAATTATCCTGTAGAAAATAAAGAAGGGAGAGATGATAGATATACTACTCAAAAATATGGCGGATTAAATAAAAATACAAATAAAACAAGTGAGTCCGCTGAAGTTAGAAGTGAAACAGAAGATTATAGTAATACATATACATCTTTAACTGGAGAAACTAAAAATTATTTCGATTTCGAACATAATAATATGAAACCATTCTTTGGTTCGAATGTCACACAAACGATTGATTCAAAATCTAGGGATGGGATATTAGATTTATACACTGGTTCAGGTAGTCAACAAATTCAAAAAAAGGCAAATGCTCCTTTTTTTAAACCACAAAAAAATATGCAATGGATTAATGGTATGCCTTCTACATCTGATTTTATGCAAGAAAGAATGAGAGGTAACGTTAGTTCAAAAATGAACAATACCAAACCATGGGAAGAAATACAGGTTGGACCCGGATTAAATAAAGGATTTAGTAGCGAAGGAACTGGTGGTTTTAATTCAGGAATGCAAGAAAGGGATACATGGAAACCTAAAACCGTAGACGAATTACGTGTAGTAAATAATCCTAAGAAAACGTTTAAAGGTCAAATGCTTGGAAAACATGTTGGACGTAGAGGACCACGTGGAAATTTAGGTAAAATGGAACAGCATAAACCAGATACCTTTTTCATCAATAATCCAGACCGATATTTTACAACAACAGGTGTTGAAAAAAGAGGTAAGGCACCAACGACTCATATATTTAAACCTGAAAATAGAACTTCTACTACGAAAGAATATTTTGGAGGTGGTGATACTACTAATGCTAATGGTATTTATCAATCCGGAAAATATCAAAAATCAACAAAAGTTCAATTAGATAGTTTAAATGTTGGTGGTGCTTCTCGTGCTCATGGATGGAAAGAAAATCATGGAAATTATGGTAAATCTGGATATAAATCACTTCCTAATTCAAGGTCATTAACTGGTGAAACTAAAAATATGGGAATAGTAGAACGTGGTTTGTATGCGATGGTAACACCTATTTTAGATGTTATTAAACCTACATTAAAAGAAAATGTTGTTCATCATAAACGTCCAACAGGTAATGCTTCAGGAGGTAAAAATGGTGTTTCCAATTCTCGCGTATGGAATCCTTCTGATGTTGCAAGAACTACTATTCGTGAACAAACAGAAAATACAGAATACACCAAACATGGTGGAACCGCTTTTGATGCCGCTTATTCAAATACAGAACATCAAGCAATAGGACAACAAAGAGATACTACTAACTGTTCATATATAGGAAATAGTAGTGCTGCTAATTCTCAAAATAAAGGACAAGTGTACAATACAGCATACAACGCATCATTAAATCCAAATAAAGAAGTTGTTTCAAAGGTAGATAGATTTCAAGCAGGAAACCAGCCTATTTTTGATGGCAATCAAAATGTAAGTAATCTAAGAAATAGAAATACAAATCCAGCACAAATTATTCCAAATATGCCAAAAAGCACAAGTAGCATTGAAACATATGGAACATTAAGTGGTAAAAATACTAGAGAAATAAATCAATCAAGAAGATATGATCCTAGTCTATTAAATGCATTTAATAGCAATCCTTATTCAAAATCATTAAGTAGTGTAGCTTAATTACAATAGATAATACATTATTAATATAAACATAATGTATTATATTTCAATAACAATGAGTGATTTATTTTATGAAAACTCTATAAATTACAATTTTAAAAGCAATAGTATCGACATACATTCCGTTCATAAAGAAATAATAAAAAAATTAGATTACTTTATTGATAATAATAAAATACCTCATATTGTATTTCATGGTCCATATGGAACTGGTAAACGAACAATATTAAATTATTTTATGAATCAAATTTACAATAATAATCAAAAATACATAAAGGATTACGTAATGTATGTCGATTGTGCTCATGGTAAAGGAATTCGTTTTTTTAGAGACCAACTTAAATTTTTTGCAAAAACAAATATTCAACATAAAAATAATATCATGTTTAAATCAATCATTTTATTTAATGCTGATAAACTAACTACAGACGCGCAATCTGCTTTAAGAAGGTGCATTGAACGTTTTAGCCACAATACACGATTTTTTATTATTGCAGAGAATCAAAAATTATTATTAAATCCAATATTATCCAGATTTTGTAGTATTTATATACCAACACCAAAGGTAAATAATGAGTATGTAAATTTTTATAACATTTTATTTGATACTTATAATAATAAAGATTATATTAAAAAGGAATCAAAACTAAAAAAATATTTAAAAAATGATACAAAATATAATTCATTAAGTAAATCTATGAAAACAGCAAATTTATTATATAATAAAGGATACAGTTGTTTAGATTTAATGAATTATATATCAAAAAATAAAAACAATGATTTAGCATTATTATACTTTGATAAAATTAGAAAACAAATTAGAAATGAAAAACTGCTAATTTTTTACATATTATATTTTGTTTTTATGCGGAAAAATGTAGATTTAGAAAATATTTTATAATTTCAAATGGATGATTACAATATTAATGTATTATCTGAAGCTAAGAACGAATACTCTTGTAGATTGTTGAGTATTTTAACTCCCGTTGTAATTGATGGAGTAAAATCTATATTTAATGATGCAGAACGTTTATGTATAGAAAATGATGAAGACGATAAATATCTAATGACTTTTCAAAATTTTTTATCTCGTGTTCCAAAATGGAATGAAACTATTATTGAATCTGAATGTTCTCGCATTATAAGTGTTAGTGGTTGTAACTATTTAGAAGACCTATTGACTTGTGTTCATATTGCTCAACTTAAAATATTAACTAGTGTAAGGGTTTCACAAAAACAAAAAAAAATAGACCTCGACATACCAAAACTTTCTGCTTTTATCCATCAAGTTTATAGTGTATTTGCTAGAAAACTGTATAAAAATGTTTATTTATTTGAAAAAATAATCACACCATTGCAATATCAAAAAAATATGCGCGAATGTGAGATATTATGTAAAGAAAGTATTTTAGAAGTAATTAGGAATAGTATTCCTGTTGAAAAAATATTGAGATCTTATATTGATGAAACGGTTGATGAAGAAGTTGTTCAAGAAATTGTAGAAAAAGAAATTGAAAAGGAGGTTGAGAAAGAAGATATAAATAATTCTGTAGAAAAACAAGAGAAAAAAGAGGAAGAATTTAGTAAAACACCTATTTTAAAACTGGAAAAAAATACCGAAGAATTACAATTAGATTTAGATAAGCCAAGTAAAGAAGAAGAAGATGTTAAAAAAGTTATTAGTAATACAGATAATGATGAAGAATTAAATGATGATATACGTGATGTAGGAATATCATTTAATGATGTTGATAGTGTATTAGATATGGGAACAAATGTGGAAGAAAGTGTTGACGCTCCAAAAACAATTGAACGTCTTGAACAAATTAGTGAAATAAATAATCAACGAAGAAAAGAAGAAGAAGAAGACGAAGATGAAGATAATTTAGAAATTTTTGATGATAATAATATTGATTTGGATATAAGCGATGTTCATGATTTATCTAAAGAATTAAGAGTTGAAGCACCTCCGTTATTAGATGACATTGAAGTTTTAAAATAAATACAATTGCGTAAAATAATAAATAAAAACATAACTAAAAATATTAAATGGAACAGTCTATATTCATTACGGCTGGTATAGTATCTTTCGTATATTTAGTTATAAAATATCTAGAAATGAAATTTATATTGAAAGAAGTAAAGCCTATGAAACTATTAATGAGAGACACGATTATTGTTTATTTATCAGTAGTTTCTGGTAGTTTTATAATTGACCAATTTAGTGGAGCAAGCACAATTATGAAGAAAGCACCTGAAATTTTTACAAATGAACCCGCTTTTTAATTATTCATATAATTATCATCAACATATATCGTAATGGCAGATATACTTGATATGTAAATTACATAACCAATAATAATCAACGGATAAAATATCATTTTTAATAAATTATGATATTTTATTTTAAATTTAATCAATTTATACATAGCAAGGTATATCATCTATGCTAATTACATTATTTAATTTTCGTTTTTGAATTTTCTTTTTACTTATTTTAAATATATCAAAAATAGAATTGTTAATTTCATTATGAGGTTCGCAATGATGAACTGTTCTAGCAATCATTTTATATAATTTAAAATCAGGATATCTTTCATGCCCATTTTTTTTATACAATATATTTTGATTTTTATCATCGCGAGTCCATTTTATAATTAATTTTATTATTTCATTATCAATTGTATGTTCTTCTTTAAAATCATCTATAAAATAGTCATATAACGAACAGCCTAATCTACATAAATCAAAACTTTTATTAGGCAATATTTCTGGTTTATTATAGTTTCTATAAGGTTCAAAATTATATTGATTTGCTGCATCTTCTTTAAAATTATAACTATCGCAACATAATTGTTTTCCCTTAAATTTATAAATTGCTCTACCAAAATCAATTATTTTAAATATTTTGCCAAATGTAGGTATTTTGTAATATTTACCATCATATTTTACATAAATAAATTTTTTCTCTGTTTTAACATACATTATATTGTTTGTATGTAAGTCATTATGTGTAAAATCAAAACATTTTTGATATGTTATTAAAATGAATAATACTTGTATAAAACATGATTTCCATTCCAAATCAGTCATTTCATTGTTTTCTATAAAATTATCCAATGTTTCATACATATGTTCCATGCATATAATTTGAACTGGAAAATTATAAATTACACAGTTTACATTATCATCTGTTGAACTAGAATATTCAGATATATCACTGTTAGAACAACTAACAATTGAATTATCGCTATTTTCAGTTTCTTCTTCATCACTATCATCAGTTAATTCACTATCATTATCTTGATCACTATCACTTTCATCTGTTTCACTATCTGTTAGTGCTTCTGACATAATAGATGATGTTTCTGTATTACTTGACAAATCACTATCGCTCCTTTTTTTATTTTTTATTTTTTCATATACCAAGTTATCACTTAAGTCAATATCATTTAACGTATTTAATTTTTCCAAATTTTCAACCGTTAATTCAAATACATTATCAAATGAATCATCATCAATATTATCGATTTCTAATGTTTCATTACTATCTTCCATAACAATTTTTTCACGGTATTTACGAGTATCATCATCTAACAAAGAACTATCAAAATTATCTAATTTAAATATAACATCTTTATTTTTATGAAAATATTCTGATTGATGTAAATAATCTAAATCATCATATACATTGACATTAAATTCTTTTTGTATACCTAAAAATGAACCATAGTAATCATTGCCAAATATAAAATTATGATTATTTAGTAACTTACTACTTAGAAAACTAAAAAACCCGTCTACATACGATGTATTATTCGAATCGTAAATTTTTTTTAAATGATTATCTTTTTTTGAATATTGTTTTTCAATGCTTGGGTTTAGTTCTGAATCTTTAGTTAGATTCTTATATTTACCAGTTAAAAATTTCAATGGGTTTAATAATGGTGAAAATTTAAAAAATGATATTTTATTTAATGATTCCTTTTTTTCATTTTCAACATTTATTAAAAAAAAAGTTGATTCATGTGTATCTTCTATCGTTGAGATTGAATATTTACTGTTTAAATTAATTAAATTGTAATTATTCTTACTTAATTCAAAAAATTCAGAATATACTGGTATATAGTTTTGAACTTTTGAAAACCCGTTGTCTTCTAATTGACTAAATAATATATTATTGTTATTTTTCTTATAATACAAAGAAAACATACGATTTAATGATAATATAAATTTTACATTTAAACCAATACTTTAGTAATAGATTAATAATTTAATAAATATAAATTAATTAATACTAATCTTATTCGTTTTACTTTATTAATTAATATAACAATGATTTATATATGAATTTAGAGTTAAAAAAGTTTAATATGAAAAATATAAAGTTTAATTTGGATGATTCGAATGGTCCGGTAATTGTATTAATTGGAAGACGTGATACTGGAAAAAGTTTTTTAGTAAAAGATATGTTGTATCATCATCAAGATATTCCTATTGGTACAGTAATATCAGGAACAGAAGCGGGTAATGGTTTTTATGGTAAATTAGTCCCTAAACTTTTTATTCATGATGAGTATAATACAGCTATTATTGAAAACATTTTAAAAAGGCAAAAAATAGTGATAAAACAAATTAAAAAAGAAAGAAATGCTTATGGTAAGTCGAGTATTGATCCTAGAGCATTTGTGATATTAGATGATTGTTTATATGATAATACATGGGCTAGAGATAAATTAATGAGATTATTATTTATGAATGGTAGACATTGGAAAATAATGTTAGTCATTACAATGCAGTATCCATTGGGTGTTCCGCCTAATTTAAGAACAAATATAGACTATACGTTTATTTTAAGAGAACCATATATTAATAATCGTAAACGAATCTATGAAAACTTTGCTGGTATGTTTACAACATTTGAAAGTTTTTGTCAAGTAATGGATCAATGTACTGAAAACTATGAATGTTTGGTTATAGCAAATAATGCCAAATCAAATCGTTTAGAAGACCAAATATTTTGGTATAAGGCATCCGCACATAATGATTTTAAATTAGGAGCAAAAGAATTTTGGGAAATGTCTAAGGGGCTAGGGTCTGATGATGAAGAAGAACAATATGACCCTAATGCTGTTAGAAAAAATAAAGGACCTAGAATAAATGTAAAGAAAAATAGATGGTAATTCATAAAATTATAGAAAATATAAAATTTTCTATAATTTTATTATGGTTTATAATTTTCAAATGTTATATTTAATCTTTCATATTTATTAATCTGTTATATTTAATCTTTCTTTTTACGAACAATATTATCACCTTCAAACAACGTCTTTTTAATATTATCTGAACTTTGGTCATCCAATTCTTTCAAATCATTTTCCATGGTGTTATTTACACCCACCAAATTTCCTTGATTATCTAGTCGCTGTGTTAATTTATTACCACTTTCTCTAGCCAACTTAACATTTTCTTCAATAGCCTTTCTTTTTGTTTCTTGAATACGTTTCTCGAATTCTTGTTTTGCCTTTGCTTCATTCAAATTCTTTTCATGCATCAATTGATTTAGTTCATTTTCCAAATATTCTACACGTCCAGTTTTATACGCTTCTGGTTCCCAAGGCATCCAAACACCTACAGGTCCCACATATACATTATGATTTGGATCTACTTCTCTTAACAACTTACATCGCAATTCCGCTTCTTCTTGAGTTGAATAAGAACCTCTAACCTTTAATCCTCTAACACTTGTTTGGAAATTATTTTGTTTATTAAATTGGTCATCTAATTCATTTTCATTATTATCCAAAAAGGTTTTATATGAATCATAAATATCTGTAGTTTTCAAATCTTCTTTTTCACTTTTCACAAATTCTTGCATATCCGACATTAGTGTTTCAAAATTAAGATTGTATTTATAAGACAAAAAATTTAAGAATTGAGAAAATTTCTCCATTGATTTAGAAAAATCATATCCCTTTAAAAATTCTTCAAACATAAATAATTCTCTTTTCTTTAAAACTGTTTCAGGACTAACAAATGATACACAAACAAATTTTTGTCCTGAAATTGCCTTATCTTCTTCCAAAAGGTCTACATAGTTAGGATTTACAGATCCATCTGATTTTTTTTGATGCTCATAAGCATATTCAGCCATTTTATAATATAATATATCATTATTGTTTAAGTTTTTTTTTATTTATTTATTATATAATATGTTTGATAAATTAGGCCAAGTTTTTGATTTAGGAGAACTATTACGACGTGTTGTAAAATATTTAGTTGAAGGTTTAATGGTTGCTATCGCTGCTTACGCTATTCCAAAACGTTCATTGAACTTGGATGAAGTTTTATTAATCTCTTTGACTGCTGCTGCTACATTCTCAGTATTGGATACATATGTCCCATCAATGGGAGTATCTGCTCGTTCTGGTGCTGGATTCGGTATCGGTGCTAATTTAGTTGGTTTCCCTCGCATGGGTATGTAAATAAAAAATACATATAGTAAAATTTATTATAATTAGTATAATTTTTATAATTCATTTAATATAAAAATTATAAGGTTGGTATAAATTCCCAGTTTAATTCTTTACATATTTTTTTCCAGATTTCATCTTGTTCTATTCTTTTTACAGGATCTTTTAACATAGGAAAATAAGGTAAAAAACTATGTTCATCAAGTAATTCACACATTTTGTATAAAACATAATAATAATTTAAAAAATTTACACGGCTATCTGGACAATGTTTGCTATATGGTTTTTGAATTTCCATAAATAAATTACATAATTTATCTTCCAATTCTGGTTGCATTACAGGGGGTTTTATTCCAAGTTTATCTTTTATAAATGGAATATGTTCATAATATTTATTATATCCTAGCTTTTTCAATATATCTTTTGCTTTTTTATTATCCATGTTTTTAAGCGTTAATCTTTCTTTTTTAATTTGTTTTTTAATATTATCAATAACTTCATCTGGTATTTGAGTTGTTTCTTTTGCTTGAAACTGGGCTAATATTTCTCTAAAATGATTAATTCTTTTATAAGCATAAAAACATACTTCTTTAGGAGGTTCTTTATAAGAAGGTTTTTCATGTTCTATTAAAAATTTATCTTGAAAACTACAAACTTTACATATTAAAATACCTTCTGATTCAACTTGAACTAACTCGCCTGAACATTTAGGACATATTTCATAATTTATTTTATAATTATCCATATCAATTATTTTATTATCTATATTATTGAAATATTGTTGAACAATGGTATTACTATTGTTTTTAACATCCACTTTTTCTTCTGTTTTACTAAAAAAAGCATGTAATATCTTTTTTTTATTTGTTTTTCCATCACTTAAATTCTTTTTTTTTTCAAAATAATCAAAAATCAAATCAGAATTGTTTAGTAAATATTCTTTTTTTTTAATTTTTAACTGTTTTATTTTATTTTTTAGATCTTTTATTTTATCTTCAATATCTAATCGTTGTTCAATTGCCATTGTTTTAGAATTTTCTAATTTTTTTTTTAATTTTCTAACTTGTGATTTAAGTTTAGGTAAAACAACATCAGAGTTTTTTTTAAACTCATTCATTTTTTCATCATGTTTACTGTCTAATGTCATGATAGAATGTTTATTAACAGCCAATTTTTTTTGATTTTTAGGCTTAAAATTAGGCATTAATAATTAATATTATGTTGGTATATTTAATTAATAGTTTTCCTTATTTGTTTAGCAAAATCACAATTTTTTATATTTTAAATTCGTAATTTCATTATTTATAAAAATACTTTTCAATATATAATGGATAATCCAAACAAAATCGTAATAAATGAAAAGGAAATAACTAATATTGATTTGATAAAATTGCAGAAAATGACATTATTATACAATGCTTTAGAAAACGGATGGTCGATAAAAAAAACAGATAATTGTTATGTATTTAAAAAAAAACATAATAATGAAAAAGAAGTTTATTTAGATTCGTATTTAAGACGGTTTATGATTGATAATTTAGATATAAATCAAATATTAAATAATTAAATTTTATATATTTTAGTATAAAATTTTATTAATTGTGTAAAATTTCAAAATTTTTTTCTTTGCTTATATTATATAATGGGTGGTGGACTCATGCAACTAGTAGCTTACGGCGCACAAGATGTGTATTTAACTGGTAACCCTCAGATTACTTTCTGGAAGGTTACATACCGCAGACACACTAATTTCGCAATGGAATCAATTGAACAAACTTTCAATGGTCAAGCTGACTTCGGTCGTCGTGTTCAATGCACTGTTTCTCGTAACGGTGATTTGGCATACCGCACTTACTTACAAGTGACTCTTCCAGAAATCAGCAGTTCTGACTCTAACCATGCTCGTTGGTTGGATTGCCCAGGGGAACAAATGGTTTCCATGGTTGAAGTAGAAATTGGTGGTCAGCGTATCGACCGTCAATATGGTGACTGGATGCACATCTGGAACCAATTGACTCTTACTTCTGAACAAGAAGATGGTTACAACAAGATGATTGGTAATACCACTCAACTTACTTATTTGACCGACCCTGACTTTGCTGAAGTTGCAACTGCTTGCTCATCTGCTTCTGTCCCTGAAGCTGTATGCGCACCACGCAAAGCTCTTCCAGAAACCACTTTGTATGTTCCTCTACAATTCTGGTTCTGCCGCAACCCAGGTCTTGCTCTTCCATTGATCGCACTTCAATACCACGAAGTTAAGATCAACATCGAACTTCGCCCATTGGACGAATGTTTATTTGCTGTTGATGCTGTTGATAGTGCTGGTTCTGCTACATTGAAATCAACTGCTGCTTTCAGTAAATCCCTTGTAGCAGCTTCCTTGTATGTTGACTACATCTTTTTGGATACCGATGAACGTCGTCGTATGGCACAAAACCCACACGAATACTTGATCGAACAACTTCAATTCACTGGTGATGAATCCATTGGATCATCCAGTAACAAAGTTAAACTTAACTTTAACCACCCATGTAAAGAACTTGTATGGGTTGTACAACCAGACGCAAATGTTAGCTACTGTGATTCATTCATTGCTGGTAAACATTTACACTCTGCTTTGGGAGCTCAGCCATTCAACTACACTGATGCTTTGGATGCTCTTCCACACTCTATCCGTGCCTTCTCCAGTGATGCTCAAGTAGCATCCGTAATTGGAAGCAATGGTATGTTCAACGATGCTGGTGCTCTTGATGTAAGTGGTGATGGCACAACTGGTATCGAAGCTGATGTATCTGGTGCTTTGAGTGCTGGTGCTAATGTAGCATCCGGTGTTTCTGATGCCGGTGCTTTCGTTCTAGCAGAAACCGCTCTTAAGATGCACTGCTGGGGTGAAAATCCAGTTGTTACTGCTAAGTTGCAACTTAACGGACAAGACCGATTCAGTGAACGTGAAGGTTCATACTTCGATGTTGTTCAACCATACCAACATCACACTCGTTCCCCAGATGCTGGAATTAACTGTTATTCCTTCGCTCTTCGTCCAGAAGAACACCAACCATCTGGAACCTGTAACTTCAGTCGTATCGACAACGCAACTCTTCAATTGGTTGTTTCTGCTGCTGCCATCGGTAACTCAGCAACTGCTAAGGTTCGTGTATACGCTACCAACTACAATGTACTTCGCGTAATGAGTGGTATGGGTGGTCTTGCATACTCCAACTAAGTTTTGTAAATTCGAATCATATATTTATCTTAATTTTTAAATAATAAAATTAATCACAATTTTATTATTTTAATTTAAATATAATACTAACCTTTATACTAACTAATGGGACAACAACAAAGTAAACAATTAAATTTTGAAGATGTCCAAGAAATGATCAAAAATAAAAACAATATAATTATCAATGTTTTACCTGAAACGGAACAACAATGTTTAATTAAAAATACTTTAAATGTCAAACTTGAAGTAAATACGATAAATGAGTTATTAAAAAATAAAAAATCAGTTAACATAATTATTTACGGTAAAAATGATTGTGATATTAATGTCGAAAAAAAACAAAAACAATTAATTTCTCTTGGATTTTACAATGTTTTTATTTACAACGGGGGATTGTTTGAATGGCTACTTCTTCAAGATATATATGGGAGAGATGAGTTTCCAACAACAAGTTACGAACTAGATATACTTAAATTTAAACAACCTAGTCATTATTATAATAATCTAATGATCCGCGATATAGATTAATAAAATTGAATTTAATAAATATAAACATAATTATTTATACTTATTATCATGAATCTAACACAGCAAAAATTAACAAAAAGTGAATGGGACTTCTTAGAACTTCCAGTAAATAAAAAAGAATTGTATATACTTAAATTTATACATAATTCTTACAATGATATTTCTGCTTCTGAAAATCCCAATAATTCTTTGATTGGCTATTTAAAAATTAATGTTTATGATTATGAAGATTTTCATAAATACTTTTACAATAAATTTTACGAAGATGCAATTCATAAAATTGTAAAAGACAATAAGCTAAACTACAAATTAAGAATAAATATTAAAAAACTTAGTATTAAAAAAGCAAATAAAATAAGAATAAGAAATATTAATAATGATGAAATTTTAAAAGATAAAACGATATTTGAAAATCTTTTAATGGAACAATTATTGTTATATTTTGAAAATAACACAAAAACAAAGAAATGTTATTATTATTATGCATTACTTCAATTATCTAAAAAAAAAGTAAAACATATTAATTATTTACTATTGAAATTTATAAATTATGTTTTAGATACCTATAAAAAAGATATCGATATTCAACATTTAATTAAACATTCTCATAAATATATTGAGCAAAATAAATTACTATCTCAATACAATGATGTTATGCTGTTTAGTCACCAAAAACAAATGTTTAACTTAGTAAAAAATAATAATGATCCTAAGTTAATATTGTATCAGGCTCCTACTGGCACTGGTAAAACAATGACTCCAGTGGGATTGGTAAATAGTAAAACAGTTATATTTACTTGTGCTGCTAAGCATGTTGGTCTTCAATTAGCAAAATCGTGTATCGCTTTAAATATTCCAATAGCAATTGCATTTGGATGTGAAACGCCAGACGATATACGATTACATTATTATGCTGTAACTGATTTTGTAAGAAATAGAAAATCAGGTGGTATATTTCGTGTAGACAATAGTAACGGTGAAAAAGTAAAAATTATAATTACAGATATTCAATCTTACTTACCAGCAATGAATTATATGCGTGCTTTTAATGAAAAAGAAGATTTATTATGGTACTGGGATGAACCAACTATTACATTGGATTATAATGAACATTCATTTCATTCAATTATGAAGAAAAATTGGGAACAAAATGAAATACCTAATATTGTATTATCTTCTGCTACATTACCTACTAGTGAAGAAATATTTCCAATGATTGCTAGTTTTAAACATAGGTTCAATGGCGAACAATTCAATATTGTTAGTTATGATTGTAACAAAACAATTCAATTATTAAATACTCAAGGTAATATTGTAGTTCTACATGATGAATTTAAAGATTATAAAAAATTTAAGAAAAGTGTTAAGTTTGTCACAAAAAATAAAACGTTGCTACGATATATTGATGTAAAGCAAGCAGCAAAATTTATAATTTATATATTAGAAAATATTGAAATCGCGGATCATTATAAACCCAACGAATACTTTGAAAATATTCATGACATTACTATCCATTCGATTAAATTATATTACTTAAAACTGTGTAGACAATTAAAACAACATCAGTTTGAAGAATATAGGAAAAATAAAAAGAAAAATAAAGAGTTATCTGTTATAAAATTAACAACAAGTGACGCAAAGACATTAACAGATGGACCTACTATATTTATGACGAATGATGTTGAAAAGATTGGAATGTTTTATTTAAAGGCATCCAACATACCTGAAAATGTTTTAACAGATTTATTAAATATAATTGATACAAATGAAGAATATAGAAGTGCTTTGAATTTACTAATAAAGGAAGAAAAGGAAAGAACAGATAAAATAAGTGATAAAGTGTTGGATAGTGCTAGAGATAGTGATAAAGAAGCTAAAATTCAAAATGAATTTAATAAAAAAGTAAACTCATTTATGAAGAAAATGAAAAAAATAGAATTGAGTCCAAAATATATTCCAAATAGGGAGGAACACTATAGGGAATGGCATTCTAATAATGAAATCCCTATGAATTTATTTACAAGTAATATAGATGAAAGTATCGTAGAAGAAATTGTTTCATTAGACGTAAATAAAGAATGGAAATTGTTATTGTTAATGGGAATAGGTGTGTTTAGTAGTAAAAGTAATGTAAAATATATAGACATAATGAAGAAATTAGCAGAAAAGCAACAGTTATATTTAATTATAGCATCATCCGATTACATTTATGGAACCAATTATCAGTTTTGCCATGGATATTTATCCAAAGATTTGCAAAATATGACCCAAGAAAAACTAATACAAGCATTAGGTAGAGTTGGTAGAAAAAATATACAAAAATCATACAGTATCCGTCTTCGAGATAATAAAATCATTGAAAAATTATTTACAGAAGAAGAAAATAAAATAGAAGTAAGAAATATGAATCGATTATTCGCTTAATAGATTCAGTATTATGTTATGTATTAAATAATATAAATAATAAATAATATAAATAATAAATAATTATTTTTTATTATTTTTGTTTTTCTTCTTTACATACTTGTTTATAAATATTAAATAAATGAATGCATTCTTTAGGATTATGTGTTAAATTATGAACACCCGCTTCACACATAACCCAATTTAAAAAGGCGGTTCCTTTCTTAGTAAAAATTGTATCTGTATTTTCATCTTGTATTGGCATTTAAATATAATTATTTATTATATTTAAATTATTTTTATAATATTTAGTTTCCACTTAAAATATATAAATAAAGAAATAAATGGTATGATGGACTTTTGATGATATAAATATATTATAAAAATAATTTAAATATAAAATATTGTTTTTTGTTATAGCATGCAGATATTCGTAAAAACACTGACAGGCAAAACAATTACATTGGATGTAGAATCAAGTGATACAATTGAAAACGTAAAACAAAAAATCCAGGATAAGGAAGGCATAAACTAAAGGGGTGTGCCGAAAAGTATTCCACCATATATAAAAGGCTCTGTATATGGAAAAATGGTTGTAGTCCTTTATATGAATTGTAAATTATTTTAAAATAATTTATATAAACTCAAATGCTAGTGATCTTAAAGATTGCGAGACATTCAAATTGCAGGAAACTCCTTAGAGCTCATAATACCACTTTATAAAAGAAATGTTATAAAGGAACCCAGTTAATTGCTGGCTCCAATGGTAAAAATTTATGAGATTGGACAATCTGCAGCCAAGTTCCTAAGTTCGTTATTATTAGAATATGGAAAAGGTTCAGAGACTTAACGTTTGTCGGTTTGAAGGGAGTGATAACCCCTGATGATTACTTAAGATAAAGTCCGTCCTTATGAGAAATCATAAGGGTTTAGTTGGTCAACGACCCCCCGATCAACAACGTTTAATTTTTGCTGGAAAGCAATTGGAAGACGGTCGTACTTTAAGCGATTACAACATACAGAAGGAGTCAACGCTCCATCTCGTGTTAAGGCTACGCGGAGGCTATTTTAAAATGTAAAGTGATTTCTTTATTATATAATAACTTAAAAAGATATTTATATTATAATTCATATGAAGTGTCCAAAATGTAGAAAAGAAAAAGATGAAACCGAATTTAAAGCAAAAAATAATAGAATTGTAAAACAATGTTCTGCTTGTAGAGAAATGTGTAAAAAATGGCGAGCAAAAAATAAAGAAAGGGTAAAATTATATAATAAATTTTCAAAAGATAAGGTTGAAAATGATAATTTAAATTGGGAAACTATTAAAAAAGAAAATGAAATTACCGATAATGTTAAAGGTGTTCCTTCTCAACATAGGGTATTACACGAAACTGTTAATGAAATCATTGGAAAAAATTGTTGTACTTGTAAAGAATGGAAACCATTAACGAATTATAATAAATCTAAAACACATTGGGATAAATTAAGAAATGATTGCAAAGATTGTTTAGTTTCTTGGAGAAAACGAAATAGAAAAAAAATAAGCAAACATTATGCAGAATATGAACGAGAAAGAAAAAAAAGAGATCCGGCATTTAAATTAGTTAAAACAATGAGGAGTAGATTATTGAGTGCTTTAACAAGAAAAAATGCCAAAAAAAACTATAGAACGATGGATTTAATAGGAGAATCTCCTTCTTTTGTAATGGGTTATTTGGAAGCTAAATTCACAGAAGGAATGACTTGGGAAAATCACGGTGAATGGCATATTGACCATATTAAACCATGTTGTTCGTTTGATTTAACAAAAGAAGAAGAGCAAATAAAATGCTTTCATTACAGTAATCTTCAGCCCTTATGGGCGGAGGAAAATTTGAAAAAAGGGGGTAAATATATTAAATAAAGTAATAAAAATATATATTACTTTATTGAAAAATCTTGATTATTTTTGTGTATAATAGTCCGATAAAGAACGACCACGTTCCAGATGTTTTTCAAGAAATTAGCCATTGTTGATCTGGGAATACCTTCATTATCTTTAATCTTTTTAAATTAGTTTAGTAAATATTATGATTAATCAAATGATACTATAATTTCAACATTTTCTTTTTTAATACTTTTTGTAGCAGAAATAGATAACTCTTCTCTTGTTTTTCTTGTTGATTTGTCTTTTTTTCCTTTTTTATTTTTGGATGTACTATTTCTTTTATTCATATCATGTGATATCTCGTCAAAGTTTTTTTCAATATATTCTAAAATTTTGTTTTCTAATATCCATCTAAAAAAATTCAATTGACCTATAGTAGTTTGTATATGTGAATCTTGTTTATACGGAATGGTTATTCTATCCCATCTACAAAATGGGTCAAATCGCTTCTTTGAATAAGCTCTCAACTTTAACTTGTATTCAAGATATACTTTAAATCTTCTTTCTACTCCATCACTATGTTTAAATTTATAAACTGTAAAAAACTTTTTACTATAATTTGTAGCAAACCAATCAATTAATCTTAATGATGTTTTTGATTCACCATTTATTATTGGTAATATTTTTTCAAGATTATTGTCTTTGTTATAGAAATTAAGCAAGTTAGTTAATAGTAATGAATTTTGTGTAATATAATTCGTCATATAATTATTATTATTGTTGCGTATTTAAATTATTATTTTGCCTTATATATTTTTCTTGGTTCATTAAATCATTTAAATAATTATTTTGGGAGAGAAAGGGATTACAACCTCTCTGAGTTATCATATCTCTTTCATTTATTCTTGTAGATATAGATTCTTTACTATCCGACTTAATAGATTCATTATATGTAGTAAATTCTCTTTCAATATTCATTTTAAATTTATCTGCTTTCTCTCCCATTTTCTTATTTGGTTTATTTTTAATCATTGTTTTCTTTAACGTTTCTCCTGGTTTTGTATATTTTTTATAAATCATATTAATAATATAAAATATTAAATAAATAATAATAATCTTTATTCTTTTTTAATTATTTTCATTTGTTTTGCAAAACGAAATGCTTCTGAATTCTTTGTACCTCTTTTAATGTTACATTTGTAACAACATATCTCAACATTGTCAGTAGTATGTCCTATACTATTATCCTTCCTTTCTAAAGTCCACTGTTCTGGATCTCGTATATTCTTAAACAATATTTTACATATCTTTCTACAATAAAAACATTTATGTTTTGATATTATCATTTTTTCAATTAAATCATCGTACGTTATAAATAATTCTTTATTTAATTTATTTTTTTTAATATCTTGCTGCTTGTATCCTGATATTTTTTTTTTAATTTCAGTTACATATAATTGCTTATGTTTAAAATCACAATTTCCATATATTTTCTTAATACATTCAACTTGTTCTTTTAAAGTAAACTCTTCTTGTGATATATCCATCATAGATGCTCTTTTTTTATTTTTTATACCTTTAATTGATTCTATATTAGTTTTACCCGTAATTTTTATTTTTTTCATATAAAAAATAATATATATTAAAACAACCATTTAAACAAATAAACAGTAATTATAATTTAACATTATTTATAAAATGGTTTAAACTCATTCTGTTATAGTATATTATATGAAAAATAAAGATGAATGTTTAGAACTCAAAAACATTAAGTATAAAACGATGCTAATGAATAACATTCAATCTTCAAAAGAGCCTGATGTTACTAATATTGAAAGTTTTTTAGAAAAAGAAAAAACAATGAATAAAAAGCAACATTGGAGCAAATTAAGTAAATTAAGTAAAAAAAATAAAATACTTGATTACTCTATTGAATATTCAAAAAAGCACAATTTAAATGAGAAAGAAATATCAGAATTAAAGTCGTTTCTATTAAAATCATTGGATCGAAAAAAACTACAAAGAGTTAAGGATGTTATTTATGATGTTGAAAATCAAATTATTATTAATATACCAACTTTAACAATAAATAAACAAACAAATAAATATACACTTAAAAATTTAGATAAAAAAGTGTCTACATTAAAATCACTTGCTCCTAGAAAAAATAGAAAGAAAAAGGATAAGGACAATGATAAGGATAAAAAAGATAAAAAAGATAAAAAAGATAAAAAAGATAAAAAGAAAAAAAGAAAAAAAGATAAAAGTTCAATGACTAAATCAGACAAATAATATAATTAAATTGATATAAAGTAAATATAATTATATTATAAAGAAAACATGTTTCAACATAATCACTTCAATGATTTACCAAAATTACATGATTTATATGATGAATTAAAGGTAGAAGATGATTTTACAAATACATCATATCATGAAGATTTTTTGGAAACCATCGATATATTTATAGATGAATATGTAAATTCACATATAATGGAATATAAGGAAAAAGATTTTGAAGATATAGTTAAAGAAGCAGTATATTCACAAATATTAGAAGTTTATAACGAACAAATTAATTATTTAGATTTATCGTTGGATGATACTGTAGATGAATGTGTTTATTTATATTTTACAAAAAATAACTGTCCTAGATCATATGATGATTCGATTGTTGTATCCAAACCTATAAATAGTATTATTACAAAACAACTAACCACAATTAAAAATAAGTATCAACCAGATCAGCGAACGAATGATTGGTATCATTTTCGATGGGATGGATTAACAGCAAGTAATTTATGGAAAATTTTCGATACCCAAGCAAGTTTAAACAGTTTAATATATAGTAAATGTGTTCCTATCGATATCAAAAAATACCAATCTGTAAATATTGATTCTGCCTTTCACAATGGGCATAAATATGAACCATTATCATTAATGATTTATGAAGAAATATATGATACAAAAGTAAGTGAATATGGGTGTATTACACATGATAATTATGAATTCTTAAAAGCTTCACCAGACGGAATAAATACAAAACGAGGTAATCCTAGATATGGTAGATTAGTGGAAGTTAAAAATCCTGTAAGTAGAAAATTAACAGGTATACCAAAAAAAGATTATTGGATACAAATGCAACATCAAATGGAAGTTTGTGATTTAAATGAATGTGACTTTTTAGAAACAATATTTAAAAGTTATGATAATGAAGATTTATTTATGAAAGATGGTTCATTCACAACAACGGCAGATGGTAAACGAAAAGGTATTATGATAAGATATTTTGATAATAAAGAACCTATATATGAATATGCTCCATTAAATATATCCAAGCAAGACTTTGATGTTTGGTATAATGAAACAATGGAAAAAAATAAAAATTTAACATGGATCGAAAATATATATTGGTATCTTGAAGATATATCAATTATATTAGTAACTAGAAATAGAAAATGGTATAATAAAGCCTTACCTAAAATGATCGAAACTTGGAATACAATAGTCAAAGAAAGAAAAGAAGGGTATGAACATAGAAAACCAAATAAACGAGAAAAAAAGGCCAAACCACCAAAAAAAATAAAAACACAAGAACCTGTTATATACAATAATGACGGGACAGATATAACAAGTGATAATTTTAACTTTTCCTATTTAAGCCAATCGAAAAAAAAAGATAAAATCATAATAAAAATAAATACAGATAATATTTAATGTTCAAATTGTAAAATAATAATACAATAGTTATTTTTTTAATTTTAAATTATATGATGTTAAATCATTAATATCCTTATTCATAACGTATGCTGTTTGGGGAACTTGAACTTGTCTCCATCCAACTTCATTAAATATTGTTAAATACGGTTCATGTCGCCATTTCATTGTATAATTTTCAAAAGCACTACATAATGGGTTTAAAATTACTTGATTTATTTTTTCTTTTTTTCTTATATTTTTTTTAAACATAATCAATAAAATAGTTATTTTAATTATGTTTATATGTTAATTGGATTTGATTATTAGTACGTAGTATATAATGAAGAACACATACTTGGAAATGGTTCTTTTCCATTGCAAGGAGATGATCTTAAATCAGGAGATATATTATTCGTAACTTGTGCATAACTACTCATTTCTGTTTTTGGTATATTTTTTACTTGTTGTGAATAATTTTGAAGTTTATAACCTTTTTCTTCTGAAGGTTTAAAACTATTCAATAGCAAATTATTATATGTCGAAGGATAATTTAACATATTGCTAAACCCTTCACGATTCATTTTAATAATTAGCACCGCTAAAATAGCCAAACTTAATAAAACATATTCAAAAATTCTTTTCATATAGTATATAATTTTGATTTAGATAAAAAAAACTATAAATTAAGTAATAAATTAATTCTTTTATAATAATCACTTAAAATAATAATAATATATTATTTTACAAATGTCTGAAAAATATGAAGATTGTGTTATTAAAAGAAATGGAACTAAAGAACCTGTATCATTTGATAAAATATTAAAACGTATTAAAACACTTGGTCAAGAAAAAAATAAACTACATGTTAATTATACATCACTTTGTCAAAAAATTATAGATCAATTATATGATGATATTACTACACAAGAAATTGATGAACTTACTGCTCAACAATGTGCTTCATTGGCTACAACACACCCCGATTATGGTATATTGTCCAGTAGAATTTTAATATCAAATCATCATAAAATGGTTGGTGAAAATTATTTGAATGTCGTAGAAAAATTATATAACAATACAGATATTCATAATATTCGTTCTCCTATTATTTCCAAAGAACTTTATGATATTGTAAAAGATAACCACGAAACAATACAATCTTGGTTTGATTTCGACAGAGACTATTTATTAGATTATTTTGGTTTTAAAACATTAGAGAGAGCTTATTTGTTAAAAATTAATAAAGTTATTGTAGAAAGACCACAACACATGTGGATGAGAGTATCGTTGGGTATTCATAAAGATGACCTTGAAAAAGCAAAAGAAACATATAATATGATGAGTAATAAATATTTTACACACGCAACTCCTACATTATTCAATGCCGGAACTCCTCGACCACAACTTAGTTCTTGCTATCTTATTGCCATGGAATCCGACAGTATTAAAGGTATTTATAATACATTAGGAGATTGTGCTGCTATTAGTAAATGGGCTGGAGGTATTGGTATGCATATTCATAATATTAGAGGTTCAGGTAGTCATATTCGCGGAACAAATGGAACAAGTAATGGCATTGTCCCTATGTTGCGTGTATTCAACAATACAGCACGCTATGTTGATCAATGTGTGCTTCCAGATACAACTATCTATACAACAGAAGGACCAAAAGAAATACAATTATGTGAGTCAACCAAAACAAGCATTTTTACAACCAATGGGCCTGAACAAATCGAAAATGTATTGGAACATAGTTATGAAGGGGATATATTGTATATTAATAACAATCTTTCATTTAAACCATTAGCTATTACCCCACAACATCCTGTATATTGTTTAAAAAATCAAAAAAAAGGAGTTAATTATGAAGTTATTAAAAATAGACTTGATAAAAAATTAATTACACCTGAATGGATTGACGCAAATGACTTAACTGAAGATGATATGTTAATATTTACACGACCTACATACGAGGTTGATAATTTAAAAATTACAGTTGATGATTGTTATATGTATGGATTATTATTAGGAGACGGTTCAATGAATAATGCTTCTACACAATCATACATTTCACTTCATTCTACTAATAAATCAAAAAATTTAGAATTTATTGAAAATTATCTATCAAATAAACTAGTAGAATACTTTATTTCACAAGAAAACAATACTACTAGAATTTCATGGAACAAATCATTACAATTACCTTTTAAATATACCACATTATATGATTCAAATAAAGAAAAAAAGATTCATAATGAATGGTTAAATTTACCTATTGAAAAAGCAAAATATATTGTAAAAGGGATGATTGATAGTGATGGTTGTAAATCAAATGAAATAACATTTGATACTACTTCCAAAAACTTAGCTGAATCACTTAGATATATTTTATTAAGAATGGGAATACCTACTGGTGGATATATTAGAGATAGAATAGGTGAAAAACACACAAGTAAATATGGTGATGTAATTGAAAATAAGAAAATTTCATATTGTTTGCGTATTCCAAAAACACAGGAAATTTCAGAATTGCTACAAGTTGAAAAAGGTTCTTTTACAAAATTTTTCACATATAAAAATTTAATGTTTAGTAGAATATCAAGTATATCAAAATCACATTATAAAGGAACATTATACGATTTACAAATGAAAAAAACACATGATTATATGATACATAATGGAGTTGTACATAATGGAGGTGGGAGACGTAATGGGTCTTTCGCTATTTACTTGGAACCATGGCATCCAGATATAATGGAGTATTTGGACATGAAAAAAAATCATGGAGATGAAGAAGCAAGAGCACGTGATTTATTTTATGCTCTATGGTTAAATGATCTATTTATGGAGCGTGTTAAACAAAATAAAAAATGGACATTAATGTGCCCTGATACATGCAGAGGATTATCTGATGTTTATGGTGATGATTTTAAAACGTTGTATGAAGAATATGAAAACAAAAATATGGGAATGAAAACGATAAATGCCAGAGATGTTTGGTTTAAAATTTTAGATAGCCAATCTGAAACCGGTGTTCCATATCTTTTATATAAAGATGCTTGTAATAAAAAATCAAATCAAAAAAATTTAGGAACAATTAAGAGTAGTAATTTGTGTTGTGAAATTGTAGAATACAGTGATGAAAATGAAACTGCTGTTTGTAACTTAGCATCAATAGCATTAAGTAAGTTTGTAAAAAACCCTACAATTCCATTTAAACATCTTGATAATATTAAAATTTATACTAAAAATAATTGTAATTGGTGTTTAATGATGAAGAATGAGCTTAAGAAAAATAACATATCATATAAAGAAGAAAAAGTAGAAGTAGAAGATTTTGAATCATTTAAAAAACAACATGGTGTTGAAACGGTTCCTCAATTATATGATGGCGACGATTTGATTGGAGGTTACTCTAAAGTGGCAGAATTATTAAAACCTGTCTTTGATTATGATGAATTACATAAAATTACAAAAATAGTTACAAATAACTTAAATAAAGTAATTGATATTAATTTTTACCCAACCGTGAAAACAAAGACAAGTAATATGAGAAATAGACCTATTGGAATTGGAGTTCAAGGACTAGCAGATACATTTGCTTTAATGAATATACCTTTTTATAGTGAAGAAGCATCTTTTGTTAATAAACAAATTTTTGAAACCATGTATCATGCCGCTTTGGAAAAAAGTATGGAAATTGCAAAAATAGAAGGACCATATAATTCATTTAAAGGGTCACCAGCAAGTCAAGGTATTTTACAATTTGATATGTGGAATGAAAAAGTATCAAATGATAGATATGATTGGGATAAACTAAAACATGAAATAAAGGAAAATGGTATTAGAAATTCATTATTGTTAGCTCCTATGCCCACTGCTTCAACAAGTCAAATATTAGGGAATAACGAATGTTTTGAACCATTTACATCAAATATATATGTTAGAAGAACAATTGCCGGTGAATTTATTATTATTAACAAACATCTTTTGAAAGAACTAATAAACATTGGATTATGGAATGAAGAAACAAAACAACAAATGGTAAAATATAATGGTTCCATTCAAGAAATCAAAAAAATACCCCAAGTATTGAAAGACAAATATAAAATAGTATGGGAGATCCCGATGAAACATATTATCAATATGGCTGCTGATAGAGGTAAATTTATCTGTCAAAGTCAAAGTATGAATCTATGGATGAAAAATCCAACATATGATAAATTAACCACTATGCATTTTTATACATGGTCAAAAGGTCTAAAAACTGGATTATATTATTTAAGAACAAAAGCCAAAGCTGCTCCACAACAGTTTACAGTTGAACCCGATAAAGTAAACGCAAAGCAAGATAATGATGATTATGAAGAAGAAGAATGTTTAATGTGTGGTTCATAATATATAATGTATTGATTATTGATTTATTAAATTATATAAAAAATAATATTTTATATAATTTATAATTTATAACCCACAAATTTTTTTATAATGGTTGTTTAATTCGGGATACATAGATATAATGTCAGCATTATGCTGTATTTTATAATAACATCGAAAACATACATAAACATCTATCATTGAATTATGTAAGTTACTTGGTTCCGTTCCAAATAAATATTTATGTAATTCTATTAATTTAGGCGGTTTATATTTTACCTTTTCAGTTGATTTTAAATTTTGAATTAAACCTTCCAACTCATCCATATAAGTTACACGCACTGCTAATTTATATCTATCATCAAACGTTTGTTTACATTTTTCTAACATTTGTCTAGCATGTATATATTTATCATATCGTGGTATTTTACAAATATCAGTAGAATTATACATTGTACAATACCAACTTTGATTTCCCTTGTAAATATAATCCATCATTTTGTTTCTAATAAATTCAATTCTTACCATTCGTTTATCAAATCGGATATTATGACATACACATCTATCTGCTTGTTTTAAAACATTGGCAAATTTTTGTAATACTAATTTTGGATTCTCTCCCTTTTCCATTGAAATTTGTTTTGTTATTCCATGGATTTTTGATGACTCTTCATTAATTTCAACACTATTAGGAACCTTTAATATATGGTCACCTACATTTACTATTATATGAGAATCCGTATCAAATAATAACCAACTTAATTGAACAATATGGGGATATTTATGAGAATCATATAAAGAATCACCATAATTAGTGATAAGTCCTGTTGTTTCTGTGTCAAATACTAATACCTTCATTTTTTATAATAAAAATGATTATATATTTAAGTAATTCAATTTTATTAATTATATAATTTTATTAAGTTATATGATTTTATTAATTAATAATTAAATTATACGATTCTAGAATTATTAAAATTAATTTTATGTTTATTTACACGTAATCCTATTAAAGAACTATTTTCAGGCATTCTATACAATATATGGTTTACCCATTGTTTTATAATAGTTGATTGTGTTAATTTTCTAAACGCAATATTATATTTTATTTTATTTAATATCGCTATTTCCACATTATCTACTAATGTATGTAGTGTAAATGTGTAAAATCCTCTATAGGAACCAAATCCACTGTATTTGATAAATTCATCTTGAACTACCTTTTCAATTAAATCATTGTATTTTTTTATGTTTATATCCTTGAAATGTTTATGATTCTTTACAATTTCAATTACTTCATCAAGTCCAGGTCCATTCATTTCATACCAAGCCGACATATTAATTTATATTACTATATTAATCTATAATATTGTAATCAATTTAAACATTCCACTTTCTTTTTAGTTGAATACTCTTCTACTATTTTATAACTAAAACGATGTTTACTTGTAACACCATACTCTTTTATCCCATTCATATGATCTTTTGTTCCATAGCCTTTGTTTTTTCTCATATTATAACGTTCTTCCAATATTGGATATTTATCACATAATTTTTCAATATATAAATCTCGCTCTACCTTTGCTAATATAGAAGCGGCAGCAATAGAAGCATACTTATCATCCCCCTTTACTACACAAGTGTGGGGAATATACTCGCCTTCTCTATTATACGGTTTAAATTTATTACCATCCATTAAAATATGCTCTGGTATTATGTCAAGATTATCCAGTGCTCGATGTGTTCCCCAATAAGTAGCATGAAATATATTTAATTTATCTATCATTTTTTCATCAACAGCAAATGTTGAATATGATATAGCATTTTCTTTAACATAATCATACGCCAACAAACGCTTTCTATGAGATGTTAATTTTTTACTATCTACAATATACTGATTTAAATATTCTTCTTCTTGTGGAAATATAACTGCCGCTGTATAAACGGCTCCAAATAACGGTCCTCTTCCTGCTTCATCAACACCCACTTCCAAACGGTCTTTTTCCATATAACTTAACATTTTGTATAGTAATTACACATACGATATATTAATATCAATTTATTACTTTTTATGTTTTCTTTTTCGCTTGTTTTTTTTAGTTTTATTCTTTCTTTTATTCTTTCTTTTTTTATTTTTTGTTTTATTTTTACTACAAATGTTTTTTGTATTTCCTAGTTTATATTTTCTATCCATGTATTTCATATCTCGTGTTAATATTTCACATTCTTTGGGTTTTTTATATTTTCTATAAATACGCAATATATTGAATCTTCCTTTTTTTGCAATGGCTGCTCTTTTTATTGTTTTACCTGTTTTTTTCTTCTCCATTTCAACACCTTCATCAATAGCTAGTCGCCTCTTTTTTGCTGTGAATTTCAACTTATAAGTATGTTTACGGTTTTTATAATTAATTTTCCTTAGTTTAGGCAATAAAACTCTTGCTTTTCTTGTTTTTACCATATATAAATTGTAAAGATATATATTTTTTTTCATACTATAATTTATATATGAAAAACTTTTTACCTTTAATTATTGTAATATTAATAGCTATTATATTTTCTATTTTAGCATTTTATTCTTCTAGTGTAATTGAAGGAAATACGGGTATGAATAGTGGTAATACAGGTGCATCTTCAGGAACTACAGGAACATCTTCAGGAACTACAGGAACATCTTCAGGAACTACAGGAACATCTTCAGGAACTACAGGAACATCTTCTAGTTCTGCTGTAGCTCCATCTGGAGCTACTGTTGTAGATTGTGAACATTCGTGGAATGATTGGAGTACTTGTAATAATTTTCGACAAACAAGAACAATAAATATTACAAAACAACCACAAAATGGAGGTAAAGCCTGTCCTACTGATCAAACAGAAGAACGTTTTTGTGCTACTTCAAGTGGAACCACTAATCTTGCTACTCAATGTAAAAGACCTACTGATTTGACTGGATACGAGTTTGACACTGAAAATAGAGTAAAGGCAACATTTGAAATTGGTGGTTTAAAATGCGCTAAAGATTATTATGGTAATCCAACTTCAGAAGCATGTGCCTCTACAGGAACTCCTTACTCTTTAAAAGGATGTCATAGAATTATTATCGAAGCCACAAACACAAACCCTCGTATTTTAGCAGTTAATTTTTCAAAACCTATTAGCGTTCGAGGAAGTCCAGGTGACCTTAAAAATAACTTTCAATATAAGGTTGTTTCTATTGACACTGATTTTAAAAAGGTATCGGATGCAGTTATAACTAGTAACAGTCAAATAAAATTAAAAATAGATAAAGATATAGCTAAGGATCAAACGGTTCATATTAAATATCAACAAAATAAAGCAGTAAGTAAGGGAGGAGCAGAATTACAAATAGACGATTCAAAATTAAATACAATCGACCAAATTGCTGTAGTTAATAATATTGTTGATAATATACCACCAAAATTACAATTAATTGTAGTTGAACATAAAAATCCAAATAAACTTAAATTAGTATTTAATGAAACATTACAATCAAATGATTCATTGGATATTAATGATTTTGAAATTTCAATTAATAATAAAGCAGGAAGAAAACCTAATAAAGTAACCATTGAAAATAATACATTAATTCTAGATTTGAGAGGTAATGTTTCTATGAATGATTCTGTTACATTTAAATACACAAAAAATAAAGCAGCAGAAAAACAGATTAAGGATTTAAACAATAATTCTCTTTTAGATATAATAAATATAACTGCTATTAATAATGTAGGTTTTCCTAATAGAGATGCCTCTGCTTCTACACAAACCGGAACTGGAACATCAGAAACATGGGACCAAATGTATAATCGTATTTATGGACGTTCCAATTATGGACCGGATGAAGAATCATATTATAACGAACAATATATTAAAAGCATTGGAGCACATAACCCATTTAAATACATGAATGATAAAGCTAATATTAAATGTAGAGTTGATCCTATGAATAAATCACGTGCTATTTGTGATTTAGGAAGAAATTTCCCAATTCAACAATATAATGTTGATCAATTAAAAGACAACAGAGGAGTTGATGAAGATAAATATATTTTAAAAACAAAAATAGTTCCTGCTGTAAATCCAAGATGCCCAACTTGTTTAGATGAAGATGATTTTAATTCAGAGCTTAAAAAGGATAAAAAAACGGATAATCCATTAGCTTTAAATGATTCTGTTAAAAAATTATTAAATATTCAAGATAATATTTCTTTGGATAAATTTATTAGAACAATTAAAACAAATCCTAATTTAAAAATTAACGAAAATTTAAAAAATGACCTACCAAATATAAATATGCCTCAATTAAATAATAATTTAAAAAATGAACTACCAAATATAAATATGCCTCAATTAAATAATAATTTAAAAAATGAACTACCAAGAGTTAACATGCCTCAATTTAATGATAATTTACAATCTAATATCCAAGACTCTTCTAATTTTAATGCTCCTCAAACAAAAACACAACAATTTAATAATGTGTTAGATAACCCAATGTTTAACACAGGATTAAAAACACCAAAACTAAATACTAATTTGGCTAATCAAGTAAGTAATACTATGAATCAAGCAGTTCCAAACGCTGCTGATGTAGTAAATATGGATCCTAGATTTTTAAATGAAAATACACCTACACCTCCTATACATGAAATGGGGAATGTTAAAACTACAAATCCATCTAGCGGATTTATACCACGATTAACTAGCTTTTCTTCTTTCTAATATTACGACCAATGACATAAATCTTATATAAAATTAATACTAAATACATTAATTTTATATTTCAACTCTTTTTTTTATACAAGCCTTATCCATTTGAAATGTTTTTTCTTTATTTTCCTTTGGAACTATTTTAATTACACACTTAGCTTTATGACCGTATAATGGTGTTTCACATCCTTTTTCTTTTTTATTTTTAATTTTCTTAAGTTCTTGAACAATTTTATCAACAGAAGTCTCGCTACATCTAGCTCTAAAATGTTCGTATCTCTCCCTTACATCTTCATAAGTTAATCCTGATTTTTTCTTTAACATTGTATTAATATGTTCATGTAAATCATACATCCATTTAGAAAAGTTGTCTCTATTTTTCAACGCGGTATTTGTTAGAGGTACTGCTTTCAAATTTTTACGCAAATTCATTCTACAGTATTTACACGGCAATACATATTTTAAAGACATAACAAACTGTTTATAATATTTTTTCTGAACATCTGTAGGATTTACTGGATAATTAAAACTCATTGTATGTAAATAATGCCATAAACTAGGCCCCCATACAGAAGTTAACATTCCATCTTTACTTTTAAAATCATTTTTACCATATGTTTTTTTTCTTGTTTTATTTTTTTTAACCCTTATATTACGTTTCGTCTTATTTACCATTAATATATATCGATATTATATTTTACTACAAATTATTTAATATAACTTGTTTCACCTTTTAAATAATTTACCAAATTTTTAGAGAATGTTGTTTTTTTTGTTAAGTCAACATTATATTTAGATTTCCATAGTTTTTTATAATACTCATTTGTAGATATATTATCATGAACATCAATAATTTTTATTGTATTTTTAGTTTTACTTTGATTTAGTATTATCATTATTATAATTTAATTAATATGTTTAAATTCGTTAAATAATTATTCAAAAAAAATATGATTATTTGTATATGGAAAGTGTAAAGCAAAGTGTAAAACAATTTGTAGGCAACAATAAAAAAAAAATAATTTTATGGATTGTATTATTAGTTATTTTTATAATCGCGGCTGTATTTGTTTATGTAAATTATATACAACCACAATTAGTAGATATGGAATATAGAGCTAATTATGAGTTTGATGAAACAATTGAAAATGAATTAAAACCACAGGGGTTAAAGGGTCCTAAAAAACCAGCAACTATTTATTTATTCTGGGCTTGTTGGTGTCCAAATTCAAATAAAGAAAGTATGACAGGAGAAAAATTACACCAAGTATGGGATACTATTGAAGATGAATATAAAAACAAAAAGTGGTCACCATCTAGCAAATATAGCCTTGTCTTTAAAAAGGTAAGTGAAAATAATGTTGATTTTGTAACTATGGAAAAATTGGTTAAAAAAAGCGGTGAAATTGAAGGGTTCCCATCTATTTACTTAAGAAAACAAGAAAAAGTAACAAACGCAGGTGGACCTGGTATGGAGTATGTTGTATATGAATTTGATGCTAATCCAACTATAGAAAATTTAAAAGAATTTATATCACATGTTCTTAAAATATAAAACTAACTAATCGTCTTTTGTATCTTTTATAAATTCAATATATTGATTTGCTTCATCAATTGATTCTAAATATATATTTTTACGCATATCTTCTGAATGGATTAACATATTTAAATCTAAATTACCATAATCAATAACATTAAACCTCATAAAATATTTACAATCTGTATTCTTAACTAAAGAAACACCATGAACATGTAGCTTATCTATAATTTTAAGAATATAAGGAAAATAACTATCATTTACTCCTATATTTCTAGTAACGGAATGTATTTCATTACATTCTAAAGCAAATACTTCATCTTTAGTAATATTTTCATTACTTAAACATATATCTAATGGTGAATTTAAACATATACCACCGTCTAGATAACATATTCCATTATATTCATACGGTTTAAAAATACAAGGTATACAACTACTAAAATATATAGCATCAATTAGTAAAATATCAGGAGTAGTTTCATAATTAAATTCTTTTATTTCAAATGAACAAGCATTAAGTGCAAATATAGATAATTTTTTATTTGTAG
>Ga0228666_1000243_pt1 | contig 34403 bp, 35 predicted proteins | sample 80DmetaG_FD_182702 | JGI IMG/M metagenome (GOLD analysis project Ga0228666, IMG submission 182702) | Seawater microbial communities from Monterey Bay, California, United States - 80D | ecosystem: Environmental > Aquatic > Marine > Coastal | place: USA: California | collected 2016-10-11 | reverse complement strand
TGTTAACTTAATAGGATAAAATTATGAATATTATAGTATATTCCCAATATGCAGCATATGCTGCAATATTTCTTGGCTTTGCATTGGTGCTTAGCCGTTCATTGAATTGGAGAGCTTCTTCAAAATTTGATGTTTCGAAAGCCATTGCGAGTGGAAACACTGCATTGGGTTTCCGCCGTATGGGTGCTCAAATAGCATTAGCAATAGCTATGTTAGGAGTGTTCCTCGGCAAAGCAAAACCAGACTTTTTAAATGATATTTATCATAGTCTTGGATATGGTGCTTTAGCAATTGTTTTCATTTGGATATCGCTTCTTGTTATTGATAAGGTAATTTTACCACATATTGATAACAACGAAGAGATCAAAAATGGAAATATTGCCGTTGGTGTGGTTGAACTTGGTGCTTTAGTAATGACTGGAATATTAGCATTTGCTAGTATTTATGGTGATTCTGGTACTTGGTTATCTTCACTTGGTTATTTCGTTCTTGGACAGGTTACCGTTATATTACTGGTTTACTTGTTTGAATGGTTAACTAATAGTAATTTACTTGATAATATCAAGGATGGTAAAGTTGCTTCAGGTGTATATCTAGCAAGTAAAACTATTGCTTATGGTCTCATTCTTATGGGAGCAATTAAAGGCAATGGTGGAAGTTCAGATATACTTCAATCTTTGATTCAATTTGGAGTGGTTGCTGGTATTGGAATTGTATTTCTTTATATAGCAGAGCTACTTATTGATAAACTTATTATTACAGAGACTACTGTACATGAAATACTTGAGAGTGATAATGTAGCCGCAGCGTTACAGCTTTCTAGTATTAAAGTTGGTATGGCTTTGATTTTAGGTGTTGCTATTCTGTAAAAAGGATAATGAAAATTATAGGGGACAGTTACATTTTTATGTAACTGTCCTTTTTTTTTGTAAAAAAATGTCACACTTTTTCATTTTTTGCGTATAAATACTTGTAGCTACTATATGAAATACTTTTAATTGATAAAAATATTATTATGAAAAATAGGACGACTAAGATTATTTTTACTTGAATCCTTGTTTGATTTTTGTTATTGAGTGGGGGGACGCTTTCTGCGATGAATGATAATGATCTCACAAAGTATATTCTTGAACAAATAAAGGTAGAAGAGAAGATTTCTGATACGCAACTAAAGGAAGTTGAAAAAGATATCGAGAAAATATCAAGAAAAGATATTTTTGAAGAGCTACAAGAGGAAATTTCATTTATTCAAGATGAGGTACTAAAAAAGCAGTTATCAAGTGATGCTTCAGATTTAGAAAAAATTACTGATCCAAAGTTGTTCTTTGATATACTCGATAGGGTATATGAAAAATTGGATGCTTGGTATGAAGGTTCAGAATCAGATGGTGGTGATGGAGAGTATTTCTCATTTGAAGAAGAGAAAAAAGAAATACTTACATCAATGGAGGAAGAGTTGAAATATGCTGAAAAAGATGATATAAGGAAGCAAATAGAAGAATCAATAAAAATAATGACTCCAATTTCTGATGAGAATCAATTTTTTGATACTCTTGATAGAGAATATGAGAAAATAGATATGTTATATGAAAAATATTTCTCAGACGAGGACTTAGAAGATTTTGATGAATTTGAATATGGGGAAGAATATAATTTTGAAGATACGAAGAAAGAAATTTTAGAAGAACTCAAAGAAGAGATAGAAGAGATTAAAAATACTATATTGAGAGAAAGACTTCAGAAATTTTTATGAACACTCAGTGTTATTACTGATGAAGAAAGTTTCTTTGATACTCTAGATACTATATATGCAGACAAAGAATTAGAATCATATTATGAGAAAAATTGAATTGAGATATTGGATGATGATGAAATAGAGGGTTTTGATTTTGAGACAGAAAGAAAAGAAATATTAGATGAATTGAAAGAGGAAATTACTGAACTTTCAGAAGGTAAGTTTAAAAATGATATAATAGGAGAGGTTTGAGAACTAGAAAAAGAAAAAAAAGAAGTAAATTTTTTTGATAGATTAGAGAGTATATATGAAAAATTAGATTTTTTTTATTGAGAAGATGATGAATATGAGGAGAGTGAAGATTTTAACTCATTAAAAAAATAATTATGAAAAAATTCTATATAGTCATTTTTCTTTCGTATATTTTCTTCTCATCTTTTCATTCTGTCTATGCTAATTCACTTGATGATGCAAAGGAGAAATTAATAGTAAATATATCATGAGGAAATAAAATGATACAAAAAATAGATATTTTGGCACAGAAGATATCTGATACGAGTAAAATAAATGAGAAATTTAAGAAAAGTATCATAGAAAAAATAAAAGTTCTAAAAAGTAAGTATGCAAATAATAGTTCTAATAAAACAAATAAAATATATCTGATAGTTAATTATTTAGATATAAAAATACAATCAAATCTTTGATGAGCATCTACAACAAAGTTTTCAAAAAGAATGGATAAAATACTCTGAAAAAAGATCAAAACGAGAACTTCATCGAGAGTAAACAAACTCAAGACCTTAAAATACAAAAGATATAAAATTAGGAAATTAAAAAACTAAATCATGAAATATATCAAATTTTACAATGAGAATAAAGATAAAATTTTTTCATATTTCTATTATAATCTCAATCAAAATACTGAGCTATCTGAAGATTTAACGAGTGAAACTTTCTTAAAAGGATTTGAAAAATTTGATACGTATAACGAGGAATATCAATTTTCAACTTGGATCTTTACCATAGCAAGAAATCTACTTATTGATTTTTTTAGAAAAAAGAAGATAGAAATTACCATAGATGAAACAACAGAGATCACTTATAGTGAGTTTACTCAATATGAACAGGACTTTGCAAAGAAAATAGATACAGATGAGAAAATGAAGCAGATATATCAGGTTATGGATCAGCTGAAAGTAGATCAGAGAGATATTATAATAATGAAATATTTATCAGAATTGTCTACAAAAGAAATATCTAATATAACAGGGCAACAGGAAACTAATATTAGGAAAATAATAAGTAGATGACTCAAGAAACTTGAGAGTTTATTACAGCCTCTTTAGATTATAATTTAAATCCCAATGAAAAATTTTAAACTAGAAACCAAGTCGTTATCGAAGAAAACTGATTTGAAGATACAATTAAATATTTATGTTCTTTTTTTGAAGAAGCATATAAATAATATATTTTGACTTGGTTTTGTTATACCAGTATTTATATTTAGTATTGCTATTTTTTGAATATTTAAAAGTTTTGATGTGAACAATACCTCTCAAAATAGTTTAATAGTTCATAAAAATATCAAAGTAAGATTGTTAGTAGACTCTACACTCTCATCAAAGTATAAGAATAAAGCAAAAAAAAGAGCTCAACTAAGGAAAGCAGAGCGTTATAAGATTTTTGCCATGGCAAGAAGCGCAAAAGTAAGACAGCGTTAGCAAAATGAAAAAGAGGATACACAATTTGTGTATCCTCTTTTAGGATGAAGAATTTTATCAAAAGTGTCCTATTGATAATGCTCCAATAGATTCTTGATTTTCGAACATATGATTGCAATAATTATCGTTAGATACATCATAAGATGCACAGCTATCATCATATTCATTATAGATACTGTTATCAATCTTATATTTTTCGAATAAATTTATATTTGTATTTGTTTGTTTATTTGTATTTTTAGTAGTACTTGTATGAGACATGATTAAATCTAATTTAAAGTTAATAATTAATAAATAAAAGTGTTAAAAGATATTTAACGAAAATTATTATAATCATACATATAAATATGTCAATTTATTTTTAATAAAATCTTTTATAGAAAAATATTGTAATTACAACTATTATTATTACTATAGCAATATTGCTATTTTATTTAATTAATGTATGCAGATAAAAAATGTTTAATAGTATCCAAAGTACGAGTTTTTTGAATGGAGAAAGTGTAGAATATTTGGAATACCTTTATGGTAAGTATTTAGAGGATGAGAATAGTATAGATCCCAGTTGGATACCTTATTTTAAAACTCTTAATGATGAAAATTGAACTATGAGAACACAACCACAAACAGCGCAGATTATACCATTTGAACAAGCCAAACAAGGACTTGGTACTATTGAATCTTCTCAAAATGAAATCAAACTAAAGGTAAAAGCCCTGATAGGGAATTATAAAAAATACTGACATCTAAAAGCAAAAATCGACCCATTAAATCTGATAGAACAAGAAAGCCCAAAAGAACTCTCTAGGGAACATAATGAAATCTCTGAAAAAAACTTGTCTGAAATAGTGGAAATAACGAATTTTGGGAAAATAAAGGTTTGAGAACTTATTGATGAGTTAGAAAGAACATATTGTTCAAGTATTGGAGCAGAGTTTGATCATATTCGTTCAGAAGAACAGAGGCAATGGTTAGAACAGCAACTAGAAATACCTCTTGAATTTGATGTGAAAGAAAAGAAAAAAATCCTTCAGGAACTTATTAGAAGTACAAAATTTGAAGATTTTTTACACAAAAAATTCCCAGGAGCGAAAAGATTTTCAGTAGAATGATGAGAAGCATTGATTCCTGCACTTGAAAAAATAATAGATATACTTGCAGAAAATAAATCTAAGAAAATCGTCATTGGAATGGCTCATAGATGAAGACTTAATGTACTTACTGGAGTTATGTGAAAAGAATATGAAAAAATAATGTCAGAATTTCAATGAACACTTTGAATCCCAGAAGGTTCACCAGGATCAGGAGATGTAAAATATCATATGTGATATGCGAACACAAGAGAAAGTGGAGATCATTCTATTGATCTTTCACTTGCCTTTAATCCATCACATTTAGAAGTAGTCAACTCCATTGTTATGTGAAGAGTAAGAGCAAAACAGGATTTGTATAAGGATAATGAAAAAAATCTTGCATCTGCGGTACTTGTACATGGAGATGCTGCATTTGCAGGGCAAGGGTCAGTTTATGAAACCACTACGATGAGTGGAATAGAGTGATATGATATTGGATGAGTGATACATATCATTGTAAATAATCAGATTTGATTTACAGCGAATCCACAAGACTCAAGGTCTACTCAATATTGTAGTGAAGTATTAAAAACTATAGAGGCTCCTATTCTTCATGTAAATGGTGATGATATAGAGTCAGTAGTTAAAGCTATGAAAATACTCACTGAGTTTAAAGAAAAGTTTAAAAAAGATGTATGTTTAGATATTTATTGCTATCGTAAATATGGTCATAATGAATGAGATGAACCAATGTTTACCCAGCCCCAGATGTATAGTGTTATAAAGACTCATAAAAACCCAATGGATCTTTATGCTGAAAAACTTATAGGTGAAAATAGCATTTCAGAGGATGAATATAAGAATCTACAAAATAGTTTTAGTAGCATTCTAGATGCTGCATATAAAAAATCTCAGGATTATAAACCAAAAGAATTAGATTGGCTTAAGTGAAACTGGAGTCATATCAAAAACGAAGATGTAAATGAAATTCCTAATACGAGTGTTTCTAAAGAAGTGCTTTCACAGATTATCACATCTACGACCCAATTCCCAGATACATTTAATATCAATAGCAAAGTAGATAGAAACCTTAAAGCTAAGAAAAAAGCTTTTGAAGAAGGAAAACCAGTTGATTGGTCTACTTGAGAGTCATTAGCATTTTGAAGTTTAGTACAAGAGAAGTATAGGGTAAGAATTACCGGTCAAGATTCTTGAAGAGGAACATTTTCTCATAGACATTCTGTTTTTCACGATTCTAAAACATGAGATAAGCATATTCCTTTGAACCATGTGGATGATGAACAGGCAGAATATGAAGTTCATGATAGTTTCTTATCGGAGCTCGCAGCGTTAGGGTATGAATACGGTTATTCACTTTCTTCTCCAGATGCTCTTACTATTTGGGAAGGCCAGTTTTGAGACTTTGCAAATGGAGCTCAAATGATTATCGATCAGTTTATCGCTTCCAGTGAGACGAAGTGGTTTAGAAAATCTAACCTTACTATGCTCCTACCTCATTGATATGAGTGACAATGACCAGAGCACAGTTCTGCGAGGCTTGAAAGATTTCTTCAGGCATGTGCAGAAAATAATATGAGAGTAGTAAACTGTACAACGCCAGCAAACTTTTTTCATTGTGTAAGAAGGCAGGTACATTCTGCTGATAGAAAACCATTAGTAGTTATGTCACCAAAGTCACTTCTTCGTCATAAGTGAGTAGTATCAGACATAGAAGATTTTACAGATTCTAAGTTTCAACCAATTATCTGAGAGAAAGAAAAAATAGAAAATGTGAAAAAAGTGATTTTATGTTCTGGAAAAGTATACTATGATCTTTTGGAAGCGAGAGAAACAAAGAAAAAAAATGATACCGCTATCATCAGAGTAGAACAATTCTATCCTTTTGATGTAGCTTTGCTTCAGAAAGAATTAGAGAAGTATAAATGATACAAACAGATTGTATGGTGTCAGGAAGAGTCAAAAAACATGTGAGCTTGGAATTTTATCAGAGATTATATAAGCGAAGCATCAGGGAAGAATGTAGAATATGTCTGAAGACCATCTTCAGCTTCACCTGCAACATGATATGCAAAGATTCATGAAGAAGAAAAACAGCAATTTATTGAAGAAAGCTTTTCTTAAAAATAACATATAAAAATCACTCGTTTTGTAAAACTTGTGATTTTTTGTAAAACCTGTATTATATTTTGGATAGAGTACCGGTTTATTTTTATTTTTTGCGTATAAATTATTATGAAAAAAGGAGCTTTCACTATAGTAGAACTCGTTATAGTAATCACCATACTTTCCATACTTGGAACATTGGTATTTCAAACCTATACAAAGTATACGTTACAATCAAGGGATACAAAAAGGATTCAGGATATATCGACTATTCATAAATCTTTAGAGCTTTCAAGAATAGACTATTCTATATACCCACTTCCTTCAGATTATAAAGAGATTAGTTATAGTTGAGTTACCGTGTGGAAGCAAGGGACATTTGGGGACTCTATAATCAAATATACATCTAGAATTATGGATAAACCTTTGGATGCTTTATTTGAAAACGACTATACTTATTCAGTTACTCAATCACTCAAAGAGTATGAAATAGGATGAATTCTAGAACAGTCTCAATCATCAACTACTCCTTGATATCAGGCTTTGGTACAAGGAAGCTATAATGGTAAAATACTTATATCTTGAAAGGATTATATTCTTGCTCTTCCAAGTATCATTGCATCAGATTTATGAGGTCTTGATGTAGAAGAAATAGTTACGAGTAAAAATGTTGTATATAATCAATATGCGAATATCCCTTTGAGCTATAAACCCTACGTTTCTGAATGATCAATGACTGGCTCGTTTAATTACCTTCCTCAAGATATATTATTGTTGAGTGGGAGTATTTCAGGGCTTTCTACATATTCTGGTAAAATAGATTTTATGCGAGATCTTCAATCAGCTTATAGTGGAACGACTCTTTCTGGATCTGATAGTTTTAGTACTCTACTCAATACTGAATCAGATGAATGATTGTTGAGATTATTCCAATCTGAGTTTTGACACTTGTTTCCATTTTAGAAAAAAGAGACTGTATTTTTCCTTTAAAGTACCGTCTCTTTTTTTAATCTTCTTTTTCTTAACTTTCTCTTACTATAGATTGGTATAATGCTTTATGTATTCTCCGGAAAGATACACGCACAATATATATTTAAGAAATATTTTTATCCTAATAATGAAACAATTGAAGAGGAGACAAGAATATGAAAATATATAGAGATAGAAGAATTTATAGAATATTTAATAACTTATACTATTATGAATAAAAAGATTACAGCTATATGAATCATTACGAGTCTACTTACCGTTATTGCTCTTACTTCTGTATCAGCTGATTATGAGGATAGAGAGTATGAAGGAGGTAAGAAATGGTGAGACTCAGAACAAAGGCAAGAATTTAAATCAAAGAAAGGAGACAAGAAAAAATGAAAAAGATGAGAACTTCATAAATGAAAATGAATGAACTCAGAGCAAAAAGAAGAAATGAAAGCACTTTTTGAAAACCTAGATGAAGATATACAAAACCAATTAGAGGAACTAAAATCTCAGCATAAAGGAGCAATAAAAGCGCTCCATGAATCTTTTGAAGAGTTCAAATGAGAGGAAGAGAAGAAAGAAGAATTTAAGGCTCAAATGAAAGCACTCAGAGATAGCAATTTTGAAGAAATAAAGTCTCTTCTATGAGAAGAAAGTGAGATAGTTAAAAAAATGGAAGAACACCATGCTGAGAAAGAAGCAAAAAAAATAGCCAGAGATGAATGGAAAGAGAAAAAAAAAGCATTCAGAGAAGCAAGATGAGATAGTATTTCTAGCTATAAAACACAGTTTTTAGAAAAAATAGGAGATAGAATAGAAAAAATCTCAGAAGATAAACTCAAAAGAATACTAGGAAAACTAGACGGGCTCTATACAAAAACAGAGTGAAATACAAATCTATCTGATGAGCAAAAAGAAACAACACTCTCTAAAATTGTAGCTCTTCAAGACCTTATAACTGAACAATTAGAAGAAACTGATTTAGATATTGAATCATTGATTAACTAATTACTTGTGCAGAAAATAATTTTCAAAATGATGTTCGATGAAACCCCTTAACGTAAATGTTGAGGGGTTTTTCTTACTTGATTCTTAATGAAAATAGGTACAATGCATGTATCTTTATAACTAAAATTAATTATGAAAGTATTAGTAGTGGAAGACAATGAAATCCTTTCTAGAAACCTAGTAAAGTTCTTATCATTGAAGGACATAGCAAGTGATGTAAGTTTTGATGGAAAAGATGGACTCTATAAAGCATCTATAAACTTCTATGATGTTATTATACTTGATATCAATTTGCCAGTTATGGATGGAATTGATGTATGTAAGTCACTCAGAGAAAAATGAAAAGATACTCCTATTATTATGCTCACTTCGAGATCAGCAAAAACAGATATTGTTGAGTGACTCAATGTATGAGCTGATGATTATCTCTCAAAACCTTTTGATTATGATGAATTGGTAGCAAGAATTCACTCACTCGGGAGAAGAAATTTAAAAAATAAGAGTAATACAAAGATAGAGGTATGAGAATATGTAATTGATCTTGAAAAAATAGAGGTCCTTAGGTGAAGTACTCCAATCAAACTTTCTACTCTTGAATTTGATCTCTTTAAGTACCTCGTACAAAATAGATGAAAAGTAGTTTCCAGAAAGGATATTTATGAAAAAGTATGGTGAGAGTTTGAAGAGTTTATGTTTAGTAAAACAGTAGATGTATATATATGATACTTAAGAAAAAAACTAGATAGAGACCTTATAGAAACAAAAAAGGGATTTTGATACATAATTCAATAGAATGGATAAAAACAAATTATTACATACAAAAAGAAGACTCACAATAATTTTTACTTTGTTAGTCTTTAGTGTCGCTGTATTTTTACAGTTTAGTTTTTTTTCTATTAAATATATATCAGTGAATCAGGTAGAAAAAGAAGAAATGTTTCTTTTATCGAATAAGCTGAGAAGTATTGATATACCGATTCATAAAATATCATCATTTTTTAGTGCTGAGAAGAAATTTCTGAATCCAAATAGAGGATGACCTAAAAATAGTAAACATGATAGAATAGAAGATGGAAAATTTATGAACTTCATTGTTCTTAATGCGAAAAATGAGATTGTCTCTCAAGACATAAAAAATGATATTGATTTATGAGTCGTGGAGGAAGTTTTTAGGAAAAATACTAAGAAAGTAGTTATAGATTCAGGGGTAGTAGTATCTATTATAGAATATAGAAGTGACAATAAACTTATTCTTTTTAAAAAAATCAGATACGATTTTTGAGATTATTTAGAGGATATTTCGTACTTTACTCTTATTATTTTTCTTTTTTCAGTATTGTTTTATTATCTTTGATTCCGTTTTGTATCAAGAAACCTAGAACCAGTAGAACAAAGTTTTGCTGATATGCATGACTTTATCCATAATGCATGACATGAGTTAAAGACTCCTATATCTGTTATTGATTCCAACCTGCAGCTTATTAAAGAAACCAAGAAATTTGATAATGAGTTGGTACAGGAGTGACTTTTAGAAGTGAAAAGGCTTGATCATCTTATTGAAAGCCTTATAGAGTTATCAAATATAAATAGTAGCTATTCCTGAGAGAAGCTAGATATAGACCAAGAAATAAAAAATATTATAAGAGAATTTAGTGTAGAGTCAGATAAGAAAAATATCACGGTTTGATTTGATGCAAAGCACAAGAAGTTTTTTACCATGAATAAACAATATTTTTACATTTTGTTCTCAAACCTCTTTGGAAACGCAATAAAGTACACCCAGGAATGATGAAAAGTAGATATAACTCTTGAAAAATCGAAACTTATCATTTCTGATAATGGAGTTGGAATAAAGAAAGAGGATCAAGAAAAGATATTTCATAGATTCTATCAATCAGATAGTAGCAGAGGGCAAAGTGGCTTTGGAATATGACTCGCACTGGCAAAAAAAATTGCTGATATTTATAAGTTAAAGATATCAATCAAAAGTGAAGAGGGAAAAGGGAGTAGTTTTATAATAGAATTTTAAGAATATGGATTAATTTTTTAGAAAAGAGGTGTTTGAGAAGATGTTATTTAATTCAACTTTATGAAAGGTTATATAAATTTCCTATTGACTTTCTTAATTCCTTATTATAATTCTATAGATTTTAATTTTATTATATCTTATTTATGAGTGAGTTAACAGAAACTTTATCAGAGGCAATTATAAATAGTAATTATGAATATATAGATTATAATTTCGAAGCAGCGAGAAAGCATTATTCTGATAATCTAAGAGCTTGTTTAGATTTTGAAGTAGAACCAGGGAAGAAATTTTTTGACTATATTATTGAAAAGGATGATAAAATTATTTTATTGAAATATAAAAAGTATTTTGGTAGTTTAATAGTCAATGAAAATAATGAAACTCTAGAAGATATAATAAAAAGAAAAAATAAAGAAGCAAGATAGCTTCTTTATTTTTTATATATTTCTAAGAAATTTTCCATTACTATATGTCCATTTACTTCTCATTCTAATATTTCTGGATGAAACTGAACTCAGTAAATCTCTTTTTCTTTGTGTTTGAGTGCTTCTATGCAATGATAAGAAACCGCTATAATATCGAAATTTTTTGGATTTGGAACACACCGTCTATGATCTACGTTTGCAGTAAACTTTTCTGGTAAACCAGAAAATACTTTATCATCTTTCATTATCGTTACTTGTGTAGTTTCTTTATAATATTTTTCAAGCTTCATAAGAGTTTCTCAGAATGCATATGCGACCATTTGAAGTCCTAGACAAATACCAAGAATTGGTTTATCACAGAGTCGTATTAATTCTAACTCTTCTTCAAACTTTTCCGGATTCTCATGAACCTCATATAGCTCTCCTCAGGAGAGGATAATAAGATCATATCTTTTATAATCGTTTCTTTTTATTTTATGAAAGTCAATGATATCGTAGTTATATTCTTTCAAAGATTTTCTAAAGTTTGGCAGTTTGTCTCATTTATTATTAATTATGAGTATTTTCATTGTATTATGGTTATTTCAGGTACTTTTGTTACTTTACTTATTTTTGTCTATATAGTCAACTTTTATGTATAAAAAACAGTATAAAGTAACAATGAGTATATTTTTATTGACTATTTTTATAAAAAATCTATAATAAAAATCTACCACGTTCATTTTCACCTTTATTTGTAGTCTTATCATGTTTATTTTATTTTTAAAGCATCTTGCACAAGCATTATTCTTTTTAATATCGTTTATATGTAAGACGATATTAAGTTTGTGTAAATCATTACCAAAGTTGTATAAGTTATTTCCTAAAAAAAATAGAATTAGGTTTATTTCGATTATACTATTGGCTCCTATACTATATATTCTATTGTTTGGTAATATTATTCCTAGGAAGATTCCTTTTGAGAAGTATGAAGCCAAACATGATTTAACACGCAATGACTTAAAAGCAGTTATGGAGAGAGAATCATCAGGGCGCTTTATGGTTGTGAATGTTAACAAGAGGGGATTGATTGGTTCAATGATATTATCAGGGGCCCATACATTTAATTATGAGTTTTCTGCATTTGTATTTATTCATTCGGTACTCAAAACATTAAAACAAAATTTTGATGTCGGACCTTTCCAGATAAATTCCCATTGGATTAAGTCAGAAAAAGTACAAAAAACATATTTATCACTTATGAATCCCTTCAAATCAATAGGGGTATCAGCAAAAATTCTTGGTGATAATTATAAAACTTGTTCTGAGAATGGTTTTGAAGGAAAGGAAAAAAGATTGTGTGCTTATTCCATGTATAATACAGGGTATTCACATTTGAAATCTAGTATTGGCAAAAAATATGCCGAAGCATTTGAGATCTCACGAAAAAATATACATTCTGAAAGGTTTGATTTTCATGTAATGTATATTCCAGTTTACGGTTATATAAAATTATAATTGTTCGTACTTTTATTCCACCTCCTTTGGGAGGTGGTTTTTTAGTGATTACTTTCATTTAAGGAAAACAAAAAAATCTCCAAAAAGGAGATTTAGAGGCAAATCACTTATGGTTCGGGATGAGGGATTCGAACCCCCGATAACGGATTCAGAGTCCGTTGCCTTACCGCTTGGCGAATCCCGAATATAAAAAATATGAGCTAAAGTATAATAGCTCATATTTTTAGAAGTCAAAATTATTTGAGTTCTACTTCAGCACCAGCTTCAACTAATTTAGTTTTAGCTTCTTCAGCTTCATCTTTTGAAGCACCTTCTTTGATTTTACCTCCGTTATCAGCAAGATCTTTTGCTTCTTTTAGTCCAAGACCAGTAAGTTCTCTAATTACTTTAATAACAGCAATTTTAGAAGCACCAGCACTTGTTAATTCTACATCAAAAGCAGATTTTTCTTCAGCACCACCTTCAGCACCTCCAGCAGCACCAGCTACCATTACAGGAGCAGCAGCAGAAACACCAAATTCTTCTTCCATAGCAGTTACAAGGTCGTTTAGTTCAACGATAGTAAGTTCTTTTACTAGATCTAAGATCTTAGCAGCATTTTTACTTAATTCAGCCATAAGTATAATATTATAAAATTAAAAATATATTTGCTAGCATTGATAGCTAGTAGCTTACTCCCTGAAAACAGGGAATAAGTATACCAATCATCAATTATGCTTCTTCTTTCTTTTCTTCTTCTTTTGCCGGTTCAGCTTCAGTAGCCTCTTCTTTCTTCTCTTCAGCAGGAACTTCTTCAGTTTTAGGAGCTTCAGCTTCTTCTTTTTTCTCTTCAACAGGAGCAGCTTCTACTGCTGGTGTTTCCTTTTTTATTTCTTCTTTCTTTTCTTCTACTTTAGCTTCTTCAGCTTTTGGAGCTTCTTCAGTAGTTGCTTCTCATTCTAAGTCTCCCACTTTTTCTTTTCCTTTTGCTTCTAGGTCACCCTTAGCAGCATCAAAGAATCTTGCAAGACCTGCAATAGGAGATTGGAGAGATCCAACCAATCTTCCAAGAAGAGTATCTCTTGAAGGAAGACCTGCAATTGTTTTTGTTGACTCAAGATCTTTTATTTCTCATTCAAATATTGAAAGAGCCCAAGTTATTTTTTCACCTTTTGTCTTTTTAACAAGATCATTAACTTTTCCAAGACCAGCTACTGCATCATCGTTTGAACATACAGCACCAATTTGACCAGGAAGAGTAGAAAGATCTACATCTATATCCAGAGCATCTTTTAATGCTTTTCTAATAAGAGTTTTCTTTGCTAGGTTATATGTAGCACCTACTTCTCTAAGGTCTTTTCTCAGAGAGAAAAAATCATCTACCGTAAGAGTTGTAGTTGAAGCGAATCCGATAGATTTTGCTTCTTTAAATTTTGTTACGAGTTCTGCAAGTATTTCTACTTTTTTTGCTTTTGATACAGCCATTGTATATTAAATTATCAACTATAATTGTAATGTTTAAAAAATCCCATTTTTTTTGATAAAAAAGGGATAGTTTTCGTTATTTATTCAAAACATTATCCATTCTCCATCTCGGTAGGTCTTACATTTGCCCACTGTCTTTGATTTAGAAAGTGAACTTATTATATGGAAAAAAAATATATGTCAAAAGATTTTATAAAGAATACACAATAATACCAACTACGGTCAGCATAATTTGAATCATCCAGAAGCGGAAGACTATAGTTTCTTCAGCCCATCAGAGAGCTTCAAGATGATGATGAAAGGGGGCGATGCGGAAGATTTTCTTCTTTCTAAATTTTTTACTCAGAAGCTGTATGATAACCGTTATAGTATTCCATATAAATATAAGAGATATGATGATAAATACGAGCATGGTGTTTGTCAGCATTGCCATAACTCAGAGGTTAGCTCCGAGTGCGAGACTTCATACATCTCAGAGATAAAACTTTGCTGGCTTTACATTGAACCACAGGAAGGCGATCATTACTCAAATAATGGTAACGCATAAGGTTGATAAGAGAAAGAGTCATTTGTCATAGGTAATAAATGCATAGGCTCCGTAAGATAAGAGTAGAAGTCCTCACGCAAGTCCATCAAGTCAATCGGTGATATTTACACTATTTGTGATAGCAACGAATACAAATATAAAAAGAGGGATAAACCAAAGTCATATTTGATATTGTCAGAGAAATGAAAGATTTAATAAGTGTCCACTCCATCATAGTTTATAATAGAACCAAAGAGCTCACATCAGAGCAAGAATGGTAATCCATATGAATTTAAACCTTACACTCATTCATTTTTTTCATATATGCTTGATATTCATAATATCATCTATAGTTCCAAGGAGTCAAACACTTAATAAAGTAAAGAGGGATAAATAAGTTTCATTTCTATTAAAGAGGGAATGGTTTACAAAATCAAACCATTGGAGAAGTACACTTACTATTACCATAGTAAATACAAGAATAAGTACTATAAGTCACCCCATAGTTGGAGTTCACTCTTTTTCTTTATGAAGCTTATGAAATTCAGATGCCTTTCAAATAGTAGCATCTTTTCTAATTTTTTGTCACATTTTAAAAGCTACTAACCCCCTTATGTATTTAGGAATTAGTAGCATTCAAAAAATAAAACTGAGTATAGAGAATGAGAACATTACTACTATATTTGACATAGTTTATTTTATTAATTTTATTTCTTAAGAGTTTCTGTTTTTTTCATTCTAGCATAGAACTTATCAACAGCACCAGTTTTAAGTATCTTTTGTTCTCCAGTATAGAATGGATGACAAGCAGAACAGATTTCCACTTTTAGATCTCAGTCTATAGTTGAGTCTACTTCAAATAATTCCCCACATGAACAAGTAATTTTTACCTGTTTCGTTTCAGGATGTATTCCAGTTTTCATAATTCACTTTGTTTTAATTTGTTCGCCAAAGTACGAAACAAAAATATATAAATATATTGGATAAATGGTGCCGGAAGAGAGACTTGAACTCTCACGCTGTAAAGCACCGGCTTCTAAGACCGACGTGTCTACCAATTCCACCATCCCGGCATGTAAATGATTCCTATTTTTTAAAATAGTGGTGGGCAGAGAGGGATTCGAACCCCCGAAAGCAAAGCTAGCGGATTTACAGTCCGCCTCATTTGGCCACTCTGATATCTGCCCATATAATAAAAAAATGGAGCCACTTGTCGGATTTGAACCGACGACCATTCGCTTACAAGGCGAGTGCTCTACCAGCTGAGCTAAAGTGGCATTCCTAAATGCCTGGGTATTCTATGAAAAAACATAAACAAGTCAAGCTTTTTTTATGAATTATTTTCAGAATATTTTAAAACCAGAAAAGATTGTGATTAAATAGATAATACAAAGACCTATTCAGTATCCAAGACTGTCCAATTCTAGAGAAAAATAGTCTATATTTTTAAAAACGAGTACTAATAAAACTACTGATACTATTATACTTAAAATGAATCCAAGTATAATAAGATATGCGTATTCGAAATTAAAGTTAAATTGTATCATTTTTTTGGGACTTCATAGATAAAGAAGGACTCTCTTTTTATAGCTTTTAAAGGACTGTAAAAATAAGAGTGCAACGAGAAAAGCGAGAAACGTAAAAATAGCTATATAAGAGAGTACAATATATATAAAAATTATAACCTTCTCAGAGAGTCATATAACGATATCAAGTATTTCTCATGTTTTTATGAAGGATATATGACTTCAAATATCCTCAAATACTTTTTTATCAAATCCTATTTCCTTATTTTTAGAATTATAGCTAATAAAGTATGTTTTTGGGAATTTTTTAAAATCTTCAGGTTGATACTGGAAGTAGAAGAAAGGACTGGTTCCATTTCGTTGAGCTTCTCTCAGATTTGCCACTTCCAGTGTTTTTTCTATTCCTGCAATAAGAAAGGTTACACTATCTCATATTTTAATATTAATACGTTTTGCAAATTCTGAGTCTATTGATACTTCGGAGTTCTCGAGGGCTTTTCATTTTACTATAGTCTCATCTAGGTTATTGGTAGTACTAAAAAACTCTCTTGAAAATTCACCAGAAGCACGTTCTCTTTCAAAGTGTTCTTCCAGCGTCTTTCCATTAATAGCTTGTATTCTTGAAGGTATGATTTCATATATGGTATCGTCACCAAAGTATTTTTCGACTTTTGGGATGTCCGAAGAAAGTACGTTTACGACAAAACTGTCATTTCCATTTGTTTTGGTAATATTGAGGAAGTTTAGAAATGAAAGAGAAAGGGAAGAAAAAATAATAAATCAAGTAAAACTTATCAAGGTAGAAAAAACAATGAGGTAGGATATATTACCAGGTCTTATAGTATCTCTGATAGCATCTTTTATATAAAAGTTTTTAAACCTTTGAATTTTGTATAAAAACAACAGAATTCAATGAATAATTCACATCAAGATGATAAAAATTACCAGAAAGAGAAAGGCAGTTTTGAGTGAACTATAGAGACTGTTTCCAGATATAAGGTTAATAATAAGGAATCAGACGAATATGAGACTGAGGTATTGTATATAGTAGTAGATTTTATAAATACTCAGGCTTGTGTTTTCTTTTATGAGTTCCAGGCTTGGGGTTCAGAATATTTTATAAAAAGAAGAAAATACTCATACAAATATAATAACCAGTCATACCAGAGCTCATTTTATAAGAGTCGAAGGATAAAAACTAAAGTAATCTCAATATGAACCGTGGAAATACTTGATCAGTATGTATACCGTAATGGATACAATAAGTATGTTTACAATAAGAAAGAGCAGGAAGAATACTCAGTTATAAAAAAGTATTTTATATCTTTTGCATCAAAGTATATTCAGCACTCCAAGGTTTTTTAATACTTTTCTATAATAACTTTCAATCGAAAGAATGATGATAAAAAAAGTTAAAATAAATATAGTTTGGTTAAAAAATGCTATGAAAGTATTGAGCCTTCCAATGATACTATCGAGGCTTTGATTTCTACTGTCAGTGGTTCTGGTTCTTACATTTTCTAAGTTTGGGTCGCTAATAATTGTTTCTAGGACCTCCTTGTCTTTCCCGGTATACTTTATGAAATAAGAGTAGTCTACTCTGGAGAGATCCTCGACGAGAGTATCTTCGAATTTTCAAAAGGGAATATACAAATACCTTCCTTCATTAAAAAAAGATATTTCACTTAGAGGACTCTTGGTATAGTATCACTTTACTTGGTATTCACTTGATAGTATTTCAATTGGAGTTTCCTTTAGAAGCTCATAATTAGCTTGATTGAGAATGATATCACCTTCTGGATTGAGAGTCTGATATTCAAAGTCTCAATAGAGAGGGTAGTTTTCATCATACACTATGACATCAAAGAGTTTTGGTTGTTTATCTATAAAAACCGTGGCATTGAAGCTTATTTGTTTTGAGATTTCTATATCTGGATATTTTTCTAAAAAATACTCCCTACTGACAAAGTCCTCGCTGGAATTGAATACTATATCTCATCATACAACCGGCTTGATCTGTTCTTGTACTGAATCATTCACAGACTCTATTAGGTTTCCAGAGAATACATATGAAAAAATACTCAAAAAAAGACTTATAAATATAAATACAAAGAATTTCTTTTCTGAAAAGAAGAGGATTTTGAATACTTTTTTAATCATAGTTTTTATAATGTTATTATTTTTTATTTAATCCGTAATTTTTGAGTTCGTATATGTTATCAGCAAGTTTTGCAATATTGAGATCGTGGGTAATCATAATAATAGTATTTTTTGTTTTTTTATTGAGATCGATGATAAGATCCATTATATTCTTTGTATTTATAGAGTCGAGGTTTCCCGTTGGTTCGTCAGCAAGCAGAAGTCATGTATTTCATACAAATGCTCTTGCAATAGCAATCCTTTGTTTCTCTCCACCACTCAGATGAAAAGGGTATGAGTGAGTCTTGTCTTTCAGTCATACGAGCTCTATTATCTCATCAGTAGAAAAGTTTCTCTCAAGATTATTTATTTCTAAAACAATATCTATGTTTTCTTTTACCGTTAGGTTATCAAAGAGGTTGAAGTTCTGGAATATAAATGATATATTTTTTCCTCTAAATTCAGTTATTTCTTGCTCTGATAGCTTCGAAGTATCTTGTTTTCCGATGACTATTTTTCCTTCAAAATCTGTATCGAGTCAAGATATCATATTTAAAAAGGTGGATTTTCAAGATCCACTGGTTCCTATAATAGCGTTGGTGCTTCCTTTTTTAATAGAAAGACTGAGGTCTTTGAAAATATCAAGGGTTTCGTCTTCGATTTGAAATTTTTTACAAAGTTTTTTTATAGTTATCATTTTTTTATAAGTTGGTTACGAACTAAGAAGTTATAGAGGTTGTTTACTACAATAGTATATCACTCTTGGGTAGGATGAATACCATCAGGAAGATTCAGGCTTCTATCTCAGGCAACTCACTCTAAGAAAAAATCTATGAGAGGTACATCTTCAGATTTGGCAACTTCTTGGTATACTTTTTTAAAACTACTTCTATAGCTGAGTCAGAGATTGAGAGGGATGTCCATTCATCAGAGTATTACTTGAGCTCATTGTTTTTTGAAAGTACCTACAGTTGTTATAATATTTTTTTTCAGATCTTCTATACTATTTCCTCTGAAACCATCATTGGCACCGATAACTAGAATTACTAAGTCTAGATCAAGATCTTCGTAGAGACTGAGTCTTTCTACGACTCACTTGCTCGTATCTCCACTAATTCAAGCGTTTATGACTTTATAATTATATCAATCTTCTTGAAGTATATTTTCTAGTTGTGAAGGATAGGAGGCTTCAATATTGAGACCATATCAAGCTGTAAGACTGTCTCAAAGAGCAAGTATAGTTTTCTGTTCTTTGGCTTCCTTTTGATTTTCACTGATTTTTTCTTCGTTATTTGCTCAACAAGAAGCGAGAAAGAGACAGATAATGAGTAATACTTTTTTCATTGTTATAGTAGAGTGTATTAAAAAATTTTATTCTTTTTCTTTTGTGAATACAATGATATAGAAAGTTTAATTCCTGTCAAAGATTATGCTTATGAATACTCAAATAAAAGTAGGTAATTTTTTGAAAAAACACTCAGAAATACCGAAAATAATAGTGATATATTGACCAACGGGGAGTGGAAAAACCTCTCTTTCTATTGAGGTAGCAAAACAGGTAAATTCTGAAATAATTTCTACCGATTCGAGGCAGATTTTTCAGTATCTTGATATAGGAACAGGAAAAATAAAAGAAGATGAAAAAGAGGGAGTAGTACATCATATGATTGATATGATACCACCAGATAGGGAATACAGTGTATGAGAGTTTAAACAGAAAGCAGAAGAGATAATAAGCAAATTGCATGGAGAGTGAAAAATACCGATTTTATGCTGAGGTACGGGGCTCTATATAGATAGCTTGATATATGATTTCAATATTCCAAAGGTTCCAGCAGATGAAGAGTTGAGAGCAAAGCTGGAGCAACAGGCATTAGAGTTTGGGAACCAGTATGTATATAATAGACTAGTAACGCTTGACCCAGAATATGCAAAAGAGCTTCATCCAAATAACTTGAGATATGTTATACGTGCGCTTGAAATAAAAATACTTACTGGGAAATCAAAGTCTGAATTCAGAGAAGAAAAGGTTCTTAAATATGATACTCTGTTTCTTACTCCATATAAGTGAGATAGGGAAGCTCTGTATAACAAGATTAATACCAGAGTTGCTCAGATGTTTAGTGAATGACTCGTTTCTGAGGTAAAGGGGATATTAGAAAAAGGATACAAAAAAACTGATTTTTGAATGAAGACGATAGGGTATAAGGAGGTAATAGATTATTTAGAGGGAAATATTACTCTTGAGGAGTCTATTGAGCAGGTACAACAGTACAATAGGAACTATGCCAAGAGACAACTCACTTGGTTTCGTAATTATGAGCAGCCTGATGAGGTAAAAGAAGAAACAAAACCAAAGCCACTTTTTACAAAAGGAAGGATATTGTTTTTAATTGTAGTATTCGTGGTATTTTCTTTACCACTTATCTATAGGCATTTATCTTTTTTATTATAACATTTAAATAGAATAAAGGCACTCAACTGAATTGAGTGCCTTTAAATTTAGTGATAGAATTATTTTTTATGTTTTTTTTGGATGATGATTATATATGTATTCGATAAATAGAGAAGCATATGCAATATTGTTATCTATTACATGACTTCCTGATCTTAATGCTTCAGTCGGAATACCTGCTTCAGATAAAAGCTCAATACTTTCTTCGTTTAGTACTCCACGTATATTTCCATCTGCACAGACTAAAATATACTTTAGAGTATTTCTTTTGGGTTCCTCGATAACCTGTATTGAATTTTGGGTAATACGAAAGAAAATTTTTTTTTCATCTAACTGAAATACGGTATAAATATATGCATCCCTTTTTTTATCAAGAATTTCACCTGTTATATCAATACTTTGATGTCTAGTAGTTGTATTGAGACTTACACGATCATTTGTTAAATGGGATTTATATACACTAAATGAACTATTATTTTTAATAATCTTATCGAGAATTTTTTGATTTTGAATAGTATTTGTATTTTTGTTTTTCATATATTTTTTTAAACAAAGTTAATAGGAAAAAGAAAGTAAAAAAAGGTTAAAAAATAGATGATTTTATTATAAATATTTTTAATATAAAGTCAATTACAATAAATGATTTATTTAGTTTTTATAAAAAAATAGTTATAATAAAATTATAATTTTTAGTAAAGTTATACATGAAAAGCATTGCTCCACTCTGGAATCATAAAATCTATAATATTTGAAAGTATCTACTGTTACTTATCTTATGATGAACTATAAGTATTTTTTTGATTAACATTTTTGTACTGAATTTCTCAAAAGATGATTACTACTCGCAAGTAAAAGATACTCCAGAGAACTATATTGGTCTCGTATTCTGAGCCGCAGTTCATGGAAAATATAAACCTTCTGATATTCTCAAAGACAGATTAAATGTTGCGTATGATGTCTACACTCTATGAAAAATAAACAAGATAATCGTTTCGTGAGATAATAGTGATACTCATTATAACGAACCAGTAGCTATGCAGAAATATTTACTTGACTTATGAGTTGATGTTGATGATATATATCTTGATTATGCTGGTTTTGATACCTATGACTCTATTTATAGAGCTAAGGAAATATTTGGGGCAGAGAAACTCACTCTCTTTACTCAAGATTTTCATCTGAAAAGGGCTATGTATATATCGAAGAGGTTTGATATTGAGACAATATGAGTAGAAACAAATTTGCAAAAATACAGAAAAGAGAAATATAATAATAGGAGAGAGGTATTTGCGAGAGTGAAAGCATTTCTCGAAGTAGAAATACTGAAAACTAAACCTAAATACCTTGGAGAAAGTATTGAAATTATTACTGATGAAAAAATAGGGGAGGCAAAGAGAAATTTGATAAAACAATAAGAATAATCCCCCGGTCTACGACCACCCCCTTTGGGAAAGGGGGATTACCTATTTTTTATCTCCCTTTCCCAAAGGGAGTACCCGAGGTATAAGGGGGAGGGATTCTCTTATTGTAACTCAGTACAAAAATGAGTCGTTAAATAGAAATTATAGTAATCTTTTCTTGTCTCAGTTACAACAATTCCGAGTCCTACTTTCTTGAAATATGGGTGAATAATTGCTTTGTAGTGAGGTTGGTAATCATCATCTTTTTCACTGAGGAAAAAATCATAGGTTTTTTTGATTCCATTTGAGAGTTCTTCAGTACAGTCTCAGTCGCTACAAGAGAACGTTCCCCATCAAATGTTTTCAGTATAAGTGGCTCTCGATACATTCTTACAACTCACACCTCTGTCTTTCAACCAAGATTCTATTTTGGTATAGTCATAATAACTATCTCAAGTATCTCTTCTATGAGATATTTCTCATCTCTCTTTTGCTAATTTTGACCAATCTAGAGAGGTAACATCAAGTTGAGAGTCATAGCTATAGTTATGAAGTCAAAGGCTTTGTCTATACGAGTTATACCAACCTATCCAGTTTTGCCTTACTTTTGATTCATCTATTGATATTAGACTGTCACTCGTTGTTTCAATAGTTTTATTTGCACTCGTTGAGTTAGTATTTTCTGATGTTACGGTTTCTTCTTCTTCTACAGGTACTTCAGTTTTTATCTCTGGTTGTGGTATTTCTATATTCGCTGTATGATCAATAAGGGCTTGTATTATAATATTCATTCTTGTGTTTTCTTTTATCTTCGCGAGTACTTGTTTGAGTTTTACGAGCAATATATTTTTTATTGCTGTACCTTTTACTTCTATAATAGCTTCAATTTTTTCATTTACTTTTTTTACAAGAATTTTATCTTGAGCAGAGAGAGTATTCTCTGATTTTATTGTTGTAATAGTTTTTCCAGTATTTTGGATAGCTTGATCCCATACCCATCATGTTTGTCCATTACTCAGACTTACTCCATACCATCAGTGGAGTTTATGAGTGGTATCGTATGTTTCTCATACCTTTGCTGTTCAAAGTACGATAGAGGCATTTACACAAGGGTAGTCTCTGATATTTACTCATTGCGTAATTTTTCATATAAACCCTACTGTTTCACTATACTTTTCAAGACCAGAAGAATCATCTTTTTTTCAACACATATCAATAGCGCTTGCTCATTGATAAAAAGATAGAAATCAATAGCATATTATCAGTGTGAAAATAATATATTTTTTCATAACATTTATGTTTAAGTATTAAATGGAAAAATTATATGAATTTTTAAGTATATCAGAAAGAAAACAATATTGACAAATTAAGTAATATTTTTATTATTCACTCACTGCACGTTGCAGCGTTCTTTAAAATTCAATTGATAAAATGCTATGGACCAACAAAAAGAAAATGATAAAATAGCCACTTTGGCGCTACCAAATGGTACAAATATTTCACTGAAAGTAAAGTATCCTACTCTCGGTTATCCTGCTATTGATATTTCTGGTTTTTTAAAGAATACTGGATACTTAATGCATAACCCTAGTTTCCGAGACACAAGTGCTTGTGAATCAGAAATTACATATATAAATGGAGAAGAGGGGACTTTATTACATAGAGGAAAAAATATAAAAATTCTAGCTCAGCAAAATAAGTATCTAGAAGTATCTCATTTACTCATATATGGAGAGCTTCCTGATAAGTCTCAGTTCGAGGGTTTTGATAATAGTATTAAAAATCAAATGAGTATTTTAGACGGACTTGCTTGCATATTACAAGCATTTCCTGATGATGCTCATCCAATGGCTATACTGAAAGCAACCACCTCTCTTCTTTCTGGTTTACACCATGACAGAATAGAGAGTGATCCTTTAGGAAACATTGATAATATTACTCATATACTTCTCGCTCAAATGCCTGTATTAGCAGCAAATATTTATAGATATAATAAAGGAAGGGATATGATAGAGCCAAGAAAAGATCTTGGGTATATAGATAACTTTCTTTATATGTTACTCGATGAGCGACATACACCTTATAAGTCTTCAAGGGCTTTAGTAGAAGCTATGGAGAAAATATTTATACTTCATGCTGATCATGAGCAAAATGCTTCTACTTCTACGGTACGATTTGCTGCATCAACTGGTGCTAATATATTTGCATGTATTGATGCCGGTATGTCATCTCTTTGGGGACCATCTCATGGAGGAGCGAATGAAGCAGTAATAAATATGCTCAAGGAAATAAAAAACATATCTCAGATAGATGGGAATAAAAACATAACCATCGATGATAAGATTTCTTATTTTATTAAAAAAGTGAAATCAAAAAAAGCAAAACTTATGGGTTTTGGCCATGCTGTTTATACCAATTATGATCCAAGGGCACAAGCTTTACAAGAAGCTTGTGAAGAGGTTCTAAGAGAACTCAACTCTGGTAGTGATTTACTTGAAATAGCTGAAAAGCTCAAAGAAGCTGCTTTGAATGATGAATATTTTCAAGAGAGAAATCTATATCCAAATGTAGATTTTTATTCTGGAATTATTTATCAAGCGCTTGGTATTGATGAGAATTTCTATACAGTGATTTTTGCAATAGCAAGAATATCTGGATGGGTTGCTCATATCAGAGAGTCTCTTCTTCAAAAATCAAAGATTGGACGACCAAGACAACTTTATATAGGTGAAATACCAAAATAAGTATAACCTAAAATGAGGTGCCAAAGAAAGAGAGATAATACATAGTATTATCTCTCTTTTAATTTGTTTTCAATTGCTTCTTCGATCTTTGTTTTTACGTCTTCAGCAATAACTATTTTTGCATGGTTTTTCATATTTCTTGGGACAACGTTTAGGTTTTTCCAAAAATGATGACTATGACTTCCAACTCAATCAAGTTCTTCTTCGCTAAAGTCTCTTGCAAGGTAATTAGTTCCATCAGTTCATTTTACTATTACTTTTTCTACTTTGTTCATAATTGTTTATATAATCATATAATTATGATGAGTATATGAGAGTATTTATGAAAGTCAAAAGTGTATTGTTTTATTTTCTAAATGTTATTTTCTTGAGAAAGGACCTAAAAGAACTCCATCTTCTTACCATTTTTTTCTTTCTTTTCATCTTTGATATGATTTTTTTAATTCTTTTAGCTTCCTTTTTTACATCCTTATTGTTATGATTATATTTTTCATATATTTGATAGAATTTTTCATATGCTTCGAGTGCTTCGTTATCCTTACCAATTTTTTTGAAAGCATCTCACATTTTGCTATAAGAATAAATATGTTCGGGGTCATCAAGAGCAATTTTTTTATTAATTTTTATTACTTTATCATGATATCAGAGTGTTGAGAACATATCTCATATCTTGGCTAATAGATAATGAAAGTTTTGATTTTCTATAAAAGCTTGTTTAAGTATTTTAATGCCCTCGGAATATTTTTGTTTTATTCAAATATTATAATAACCACTTGGGTTTCATGGGTGTGCTAATATTGATTCTTGGCTATATTTTATATCTTTTTCTTTTTTTCCTTTAGAATTAATGTTACTGAGGATAAAAGATGGAAGAGAAAGCTCTGATCTTGTAGCAATTACATTTATATTTTCTCCATAGTTCCGTTTCCATTTTTTTTCCATCTTGAAATTCAGTTTTAGGTCCTTTGGCATATCTGTAAGATCCACAATATCTTGGACAGTAATTTTTTTTCCAAAAAGATTCTTACCTCATATGTCATCATCTTTTACTTCATGATAATTAGCATCATTACTTGGACCATTTGGTGTAAGGTCTTGCCAGTATACTTTTTTATTGCTTGTTATTAAGAAGGTAAGTGAGTGTTTAGGAATATGAGAGTGTAGGTATTTAATTCCTAACTCATCAAGAAGACCTCAGCCTAGAGTAGATGCTCATAGACAATTTATGACTCCAGTTTTTAGCATTTTTGATGGATTGTTTGACAAACTTTTATATCTAAAACTACTTACAGCTTTTTGGATCTGTTTTGCAATCTCAATCTCTTTTTGAGAAATCACATCAATATTTCAGCTTTTTTTTAGGTCTTCTAGTTCTGTTTTTAGATGAGATATGTTTAAACTATTATAGAGCGTTTCTCTTCATTTTAATAGGTTGACACCAAAGTTATCTAAGAAATTATATATATTTTTTCTCCAATTACTTACATTTTTTCATTTTCTTTTTTCATACATTTCCACACTTTCTTTCATACCTATGATAAGCTTCTCTACTCATCTTCTGAATAGAGCGGTTTTTAACTCTATTTCTGGTGTTCTCATGGTTCTAAATATGCGTATATTTGTTTTGTCTTGGATATTCTTGGCTGGTCACTTCTTTAGTTCCCATGGGTTTTCTCATTCATCTTCGAAACTTTTTCTTGATAGTGCTTTGAAATAGTTTCTTATAATTTGCTTTCTTCTTTTTTCGATTTGTTTTTCAGGAGGGGTATTTTGTGATGTTGGGGTTGTTTTTTTATCAGATGTATGATGAAAAAACCAAGTATAAAGCTTTTTTGGTAGGTCCTGACTGGTATTATTTGATAGTCTTTTTATTCTTGTATTATATGCTATACTTCCTAGAAACCATTCATCAACATTGTGTTTATCATCCTTTGAAAGTGAAGTATCAGGTATTTCTTTTCATATATGGGTTTGATTCTCAAGGAGTAGACCATAGTTATAAAACTCTTGAGATATTGTTTTTGCAATCTCTTTTCATTCTTCTATGTGTGGGAGATACTCCTGTAAGTATAATCAAGCTTTTTGAAAAGTTTTTCATAACTTTATTATTTGATCTTTTCTTTGGTTTACAATATCTGATTTTCTTCAGAAAGTATCAGTATCAAGTGTTTTTATTATATTTGCCATTTCCCAGGGATGTAAGTCTTTGGGAAGAAAGAGATTTTTTGTATTTTGATTTTTAGTTACTAAGATGGATACTGGTTTTAATGCTTCCCATTTTTCCCTAGAGACAAAAACAGGTACTATTCAATCGTTCACTTTACACCACTCACAAAAAATATCCTGAGAAAGCTTATCAGAAAAAGCTTCTCTGTTTTTCTCTTTTTCTATAAAGTCTGTATTAAACGTATGAATCATAGGAAAATATATCATTTATTATTATATATAAATTATATCCTATTTTTTTATATAAATCAAAATAACACAGGCAATAAAACCCCCTTACCTAAATATTAGGTAAGGGGGTTTAGAATTGAAAAACAGAAGAAATTATTTTGATTTACTTTGAATAATTTCTAAAGCAATCAATAATTCAGCTGTTAATATAGCACCTCCACCGGCTCCTCTTCCGAGGTTATCAGTGAAACCTGTGAATTGGTACATATATGACTCTTGGTCAAATAAGAGGCCTCCATAGGTAAACTCCATTCCATTTTGGTTTAATATATCTCCTTTTGGGGTAGGGTATGTATCATCACCTAAGTAGTTTAATACTGGGTATGGAGATGAAGGAAGGTTGTATTCCTTTAATGGATTAAACTTCCCAAAAATTTCTAAGAGTTCTTTGGTTTTATGTACCTGACGTAGCTTAAAGAAAACATTTGCAGTATGTCCATGTTCCACAGCTACTCTATAAGAAACAGCATTAATATGAAGCTTCTCATCAGCTACTATTTTATCTCCTACAATTTTTCCGAAAATCTTCTGAGGTTCCTTCTGGCTTTTTTCTGCTTCTCCAGGCAAAGGGAGCATATTTGCCTGTATTTTTGGAACATCTTTTAGAAGTTTTCCTGAACCACTAATAGCTTGAGAAAGAGAGACCACAATGTTATGTGGATTTAATTTTCTTAAAGCATGTAGTTGTACTATATATGATTGGAGAGAACAATTTGGTTTTGCTACAATTCCTCCTTTCTTTATGCCAAGTCTTTTACGTTGTGCTTTAAGAATAGCTAAATGATGTTCATTTATTTCTGGAACAATAAGAGGGACATCATCTATCCATCTACATGCAGAATTATTCGATACAACCATTATTTCTTGCTTTGCATATGCTTCCTCAAGAGCAATGATTTTTTCATCTGGAATATCCAACGCAGAAAATACAAAATCTACTTGAGATGCAATTTCTTTTACATCATTGACATCCTTTACAATAAGTTGCGCTACATCAGAAGAAAAACCATCGCAGCAATAGGGATTTTGTGTTTTCGAAGAGATTACACTAAAGAGACTTTTTCCTGCTGACTTCGGACTGGCAGCTACTATTTTTACTGTAATCCATGGATTTTTAGAAAGATCTTCTAAGATCCTTCTTCCAACCATACCAGTAGCACCAAGAACGGCACAAGTTATATTTTTATTTGTATTTGTCATAAGTAATTTCTCATTTATTTTTGAAAAGAACGGTAAAGATTTATAGCAAAACATCTATAAATCTTTAAAAATATAATATTTATTTATATAAAGTCAATATTTCTATGAAGCAACAAAAAAATTATATATATTTCTTTACTCTTGATAGAAATTACATAGTATAGTGATAAATTATGTTATAAACCAATAAAAGCTATATGAGTATTTCTAATATTGAAGCGATAATAGATGAAGCAAGAAAGGGGAAGGCGTTTCTATTAGTAGATAACGAAGGAAGAGAAAATGAATGAGATATTGTTTTTCCAGCAGACTTTTGTACTCCTGAGAAGATTAACTTTATGTCTAAAAATGGAAGAGGACTTATTTGTATATCTGTAACTGAGCAAAGAGCAAATGAACTATGACTTGATCCAATGTGTCAAGAAAATCAAGACCCATTTCATACAGCTTTTACCATTTCAGTAGATGCAAGAGAATGAACTTCGACGTGAATATCAGCCTTTGATAGAGATACTACGGTAAAAAAAATAGTTTCTAAGGAAGCAAAGAAAACAGATTTTATATCTCCATGACATATGTTTCCTCTTGTTGCGAAAAATGGATGAGTCCTCAAACGTGCTGGTCATACGGAAGCTTCAATAGAAATATGTAAACTTGCAGGCCTTTACCCTTCTTGAGTAATATGTGAGGTTTTGAATGAAGATGGGACTATGGCAAGACTTCCAGACCTCATAGATTTTTCTAAAAAGTTCTGATTGAAAATAGGAACTATTGACGATTTAATTGAGTATAAAAAGAATAAAAGTTTATAATCTAATATAACAGGAAGATGAAAAAAAAGAACAATATTTCAATTCAATTTCTCGAATGATTTTTTGATAGAATGAGTGATGTTATTAGATATTCTGGAACCAAGGTTCTCAATAAAGAAAACCTAGCTGAACATAGTTACTATGTATCAGTATTGGCAGATGGAATAGCTGAAGATATAGAACAAAAGTTTGATGTTTCTCTCGATAGATATAAGATTCTGAAATATGCCCTCTATCATGATATTGAAGAAATATTTACCTGAGATATAGTGACTCCAGTAAAATATAAATCGAAAGACCTCAGAGAGAAGTTTGAAGAAGTATGAAATCTTATACTTACAGAAGAATTGGAAAGTCACTTTAGTGAAAATACCCATATAGCAGAGATGATTATCAAGGCTCATAATGAGTACGATGAAAAAAAAGATGAAGTATTAGAAAACCAAATCGTAAAATTTGCTGATATACTTCAGGCACTCAGTTATACTATGAGTGAACTGCACCTAGGAAATACATATCTCAAGGGGATATCACAGAATCTACTCGTTACGCTAGAAAAAAAGTATAAAGACAATCAATATTTTTCTGGATATGTAGTAGAAGTATTGGATTTTGTAAAAGGAAACTTAAAATAAATAGTTAATTAAAAACTAATATTGATTTTTGTATAACAGTTAGTATTATATACTCATTATAATACTAACTGTTTTTGATATGTCAGATATAAAAATTGCTCCTTCATTACTCTCAGCAGATCGTACCAATTTAGAGAAAGCAGTACGAGATATAGATACAGCAGGAGCAGACTATCTCCATATTGATGTCATGGACGCTCAATTTGTTCCTGATCCAACGGTTTTTTATGATACGAGTCTTATAAAAAAAATGAGAGAATATTCTGATAAAGTATTTGATGTTCATCTTATGGTGAATGATCCAGATACTTGTATTCCAAAGTTTGCTGAAGCTGGAGCTGATATTATTACCGTTCATGTTGAATCTCCCTGAATACATCATTTAGATAGAACTTTGCAATCAATAAGGGATCTATGAAAAAAATCTTGATTAGCGTTCAATCCTGGAACTCCTGAAGACAATATAAGGTATGTACTTGATAAAATTGATCTGATACTCGTTATGTCAGTAAATCCTTGATATGGATGACAAAAATTTATTACCAGTCAGTTACAAAAAATAGAATCATTGAGGAATATGGTAGAAAAAGAAAATTTAAAAATAGATATTGAGGTAGATGGGGGAATTAATGAAGCTACTGCGAAACAGTGTATGGATGCTTGAGCAAATGTACTTGTTGCTGGGAATTATGTTTTTAAAGAATGACCAGAGAATTATGCAAAAAATATTCAAAACTTGAGATTAAAAAAATAAATGAAACGTATGTTTCATTTATTTTTTTTGTTCATATTTTTTGAGTATAACACAGCAGTTTATACCTCAGAATCAAAAGCTATTTACGAGTATATATCGAAAATCTTTTTTTTCTCCATTTGCAAGATTCAGCTCTTGTGCTGCTGGAATTGTATTTTTTAAATTAACTATTTTTGCCGCTACTGAGTATTTGAAAGCGGCTTCAGCACATTGTATTCCCATAGCTGCAGCAGCTCATATATTATGACCAACATTTGATTTTGGAGCCATTATGACTGGTTTATGTGTTCCAAAAACAGCATGTATTGCAGTTGCTTCTGAAGGATCTCATTCTGTTGTGGATGTCCCATGTGTTACTACTCCATCTATATCTTCTGGTTTGAGACCTGCAATATAAAGGGCTTCTTTCATAGTGGTAGTTTGTCTGAGAGTGCCCGGTTTTGCAATATGTTTATCTGCATCAGAGGATTCAGCATATCATACGACTTGAACGGTTGGGGTTTTGTTTCTTTTCAATGCTTCACTTTCTCTTTCTAGCAAGAATGTGGCTGCTGCCTCTGATGCAATGAAACCATCAGCGCTTTTATCAAATGGACTACTATGAGTTCCAAGTGTTCTCATAGCATTAAAAAGCGTAAGAGACACATTATAGTTTATAGTGTCAGCAGCTGATATTATGACTCTATCTTGTCCTCCTCCTGTTATCTTCTCTATTCCTGCAAACATGGCTGAAAGAGTAGAAGCACAAGCGTTACTCATGGTATTATGTCATGCGTGTATACCAAGCTCTACCACAATTGCGGTAGCGAGTGCAGAAGTGATAGATTGCATTACATAGGCTCCTTTGAGTATATTCTCCATTTTATTTTTTAGGGCATATTTTGCAATATTTCCATTTATGAGTCATCAAATCGCTGATATTAGGGGTGTTTGAGATATTTGTGCTTCTGATAGCCCACTTTCTAGAGCAACTCTTTTTGCAGAGACTATACCAAGATCGGCAACAGCTAAGCTGTCAGTATTGTATATACCTATTTCTTTTTTTACGCTATCAAATACTCTTTCTCTTACTTTATTGTTCGTTGCATTTATTTCTGCTTGGAGTTTCTCTCATACTTGTATTTCCATTATATTCACTTTGTGAACATAGTTTTCTACTTCTTTTTCATTGAGGTATGTTTCTCAGTTTTTCAGGTACTTGGTTACTATTGGTGCTGACTTTCATTCTAAAAAATTCTGATAGTGTTCTTCTTTATTCTCTCAGATAGGGGATATGATATCAGAAGATGATATCACTATAGCTCCAGTTGTCTCGAGTATTTTTTTTCTTCTTTCCATTACACTCGTTGCTTCCCATCCATCAGTTTCTTCTTTTATTGTTTTGAGACCTCATATGAATTTTTCTTCATTTTTTACCCAACGTGCTTCTTCTTTTTGCTTTTCTTCGATTGTTTGCATTGAAAATTATTTTATAGAGTAAAGTATATAATTACAAACATAATTATATATTGATTTTTGTCAAAGATAGTTTAAAAAGGCACCTTGATTTTTCAAGATGCCTTTTTAAACTATTGAGAGTTTATGAGGAATAATTTTTATCATTATCTCTTTTAATTGGGAGTCATTGGAATATAGAGAAAATATTATTTGCTATAATATCATCAGTGTTTATTACTTCTACGTATTCTGGTAAATTACTCTTATTAATAGAATTTGTTATATATACTTTTTCTATTATTCATTCTGATTTCTTGATGATTTTTTCTAATTTTTCAAATGCTTCTCCATTGAATTGTCAGTGAGTAATAGCAATGTTGATACTCTTAGGTTTTTTCTTTAACATCTCTTCTAATAAGCTACAAAGAGTTCATCATGTATCGAGAATATCATCGTGTATGAGTATGTCTTTTCATTCGATATCTCAGTATATATCGATAGTATTTACACTGTTTTTCTTAGAATAATCCCTATCTTTGATAACGATAATTTTTTGTAATCAGTACTCTTTTGCTATTCCAGATACTTTTTTATCTCATCATTGATCAGCTCCTGAGAGAACAATATTTCATTGTTCTTTGTTCATATCTTGAATACATCTTTTTATAAACCATCAAGTATGGAAGTTTATAAAATTTGTTCCTTGAAAAGCACTTTTTGAGGCCGGATTATGTAAATCTAAATTCATGATATAGCCATTACTTCCAGTGAAGTAAGAAAACTCTCTTCCAATAGTATCAAATGAACCAGATTGTCTTTTTCAAGGAGTAGTTTTGTCTTGACGTGCATATGGCATTGCTGACTGTATAAGGTTTACACTTCTTGCTCCATTTCATTTTGCAGTATCGAGAATAAGCTTATCGTGAGCAATTTTATCATCTAGACTTCTTTCTCATTTTCAATAATCTCAGTGAGGGTCAGAAAGCAAATATACGTGTTTTCATCTAACACTTTGTTTGAGGGTAGGTATAGATTCACCATTTTTAAACTTTTCGTAAGTTTCAATATTTTCTAATGTTACTTTTCTCTTTTTATATATTTTAGGGTTACTATTATGTCATTTATCCAGTATAACTTGTATTTTTTTCCTTACTTCTTCCCCGAGTATTTTTGTGTCAGGCGTACTTACAATATGTAGTCAGAAAGATTCTGTATCTTTTCCATCAATAAAATCTTGAATTTCATCATTTTGTGGTATTTCCATATATAAATATAAAAAAATAAAGTTGTCAAAATAAATATAAAATATTTTAAGTATTTGTCAAAAATAAAAACCAATTTTAATTGGTTTTTATAATTTTTTGAATGTATTCTTTAATGAGGTTATCTTCTGGAAGGAATGTTTTTATATGATTTTCATAAATCTGTCCTTTATTATAATTTTTAAAAAGAGAAGAATCTCAGAAAATTGTATCTTTCTTATCCTGAGGTAGTTTTTGCTTCCTCAACATATGAGCTAGAATTTTATTATCATCTTTTGATAGCTTTTCTTCAGGAAGAAATTTATTACTTTCATTTTCCTGTTTATAGCCATATCACATTATCTTATCGGGGTCTCTTTCTGGAACTATTTCTAATATGCTTTCGATTATTCACTTAAAAAATACTTCAAGAGCTTTAGTTATATGCTTTTCTTTCAAGAGTTGATTTTCATAGAGGTATAAAAATGCATCTTGTTCATGTTCTAATATATCTCATTGCATCTCAATAGTTGAGAGTATATCACTCTTTACATATTTATGAATACTACCTGAAAGTTCTTTTTGCTTATCGATATTGAGAACCTCTCAGTCTCATACTGGGTAACCAAATCAACCAGTATTATAAAATTTGAATAGATCAGTATTGAAAACATTTATTGTATCAACAATAGCTCACTTGAAGCCTGATGTTGAAGTGATAATATGAAGAATTATTTTTGGGATATTTTTCAGGCAGAGTGCAATATCTTCTTCTGAATTTTTAATGCTTTCTTTACTTACTACTAGGGCATTTCTACTTCCCCATGGTATTGTTTTATTTTGAGTATTTTCTTTCATCTTTTTTTACTTTAGTTTTATTATAAAAGTTTTTGATTATATATTTATAATAAAAATATATAAAATGTCAAATAAAAATAGGTAGAATCTATCACGAAACGCAACTTTTAGAAAAATTAAGTATACTCTAAAAGAATAATAACTAATTTCGTGATATGAAACAAA